>Ga0209537_1003533_pt1 | contig 14233 bp, 7 predicted proteins | sample BioPla4DNA1_FD_187698 | JGI IMG/M metagenome (GOLD analysis project Ga0209537, IMG submission 187698) | Biogas fermentation microbial communities from Germany - Plant 4 DNA1 (SPAdes) (version 2) | ecosystem: Engineered > Bioreactor > Anaerobic > Digestate | place: Bielefeld, North...
ACCCAACATTGAAGGTAATAATTGGATATAAGGCGAATGTGTTGAGAAGCATAACTTGTGAAAAAGGAGGATGCTTGTTGTACCTGATCATCAAGTTCTTTAGTCCCCTACCCCTCTCCAACCGTTCGGTCTGGATCCCTGAGAAAAAACTCATGGAAATCCAACGAACCTTCCCGCAGTACTCCGATTACATAAGAGAGCCAATTGAGGGCTGTATCGGTTTTCTCAAAGGCAAGGACTATCGTGCCCAGAATTGCTGCGAACTCAAGACGGGTCCATTGTCATCATCGAACCAGGTGCTCAAACTGAATGCATTCGCATGAAGAACTTGAGAAATGCAGCGGTAAACAAGGGCCTGTACAATGTTTACTCCCCCTGTCTGGGTGTATGGGAACCAAAAGATGTATATAACTGCGCTTGCTTTGGCATGGTACGTTCCCATTGGAACCTGCCCCAAATATATGAGTTCCTAGTAGCACAAGGCCTAAACAAGGCCAACCGTCCAAATGTCCCCTTCAATTACGTGATACTTCGTCAGGATGGACTTCGGAAGTACGCGCCTTTTCAACGCCAACATTTTGTTCCCCTCTGCGACCTCGAGCATTATGTAGGAAAGAGAATCAATGTGAGGGCTATATTGCGAACTGTTATCTATCGTCCAAACAGCATACACCTCGCTCTCTGTGATGGTTCATGCGCTATCCAGAGCGATGACGAAGCCTTTTGGGTCCAAGCAACCGATGAAGTGCTGAAGAAGCACGGTATTCAGTCTCGATTAGTCGCCGGCGAGTGTATTACCCTGAAAAAGGTCACAGTCCCACACCAGGGACAAGGAAGACGTTTGCAGATTGACAAAGATACACGAATTGAGATTGCTTACTAATGGAGGAACCGCCGTGATACTTAGTGTGAGCCGCCGCACCGATATTCCTGCACTTTACCTTGATTGGTTTCTAAGGCGTCTCGAGGACGAATATGTGTTGGTGCGTAACCCAATGAATACCCGACAAGTGAGCCGGATTTCACTCGACCCAGCCGTTGTGGACTGCATTGTCTTTTGGACAAAGAATCCTGAGCGGATTCTCAAGAAACTCGAGCATCTCTCGGCCTACAACTACTACTTCCAGATAACAATTACAGGGTATGGGCGTACACTTGAACCGTACATCCCACCTCTGGAGAGGATCATTGACGCGTTCAAAAAGCTATCGCAGTCCATTGGCCGAGAACGAACAATATGGCGTTATGATCCGATAATCCTTACCGACACAATGGATGCAGAGTTCCACAAACGCCACTTCGCGCGTCTAGCAGATGAACTAGCTGGTTACACCGAACGATGCGTAATCAGCTTCTTGGACTTCTATAGAAAAACAGAACGGAATATGCATAGTTTCGGGCCGCTTATCCTTGAGGATGAAGCGTTCTTAGAAGTTGCGGCACAGATCGCCGAGATCTCCCGCAGCCATGGACTCAATGTGGAGACATGTGCAGAAGACATGGACCTTACCCGCCTAGGCATACAGCCAGGTAAGTGCATCGATGATCAGCTTATCGAGCGCATCATCGGTCACCCACTTGTCGTCGGCAAAGATCCCAACCAGCGTCCTGCCTGCGGCTGTGTTTCCAGCATCGACATCGGTGCGTACAACACCTGTACCCACGGGTGCCTCTACTGCTACGCCAACTACAGCAAAAAGACTGTCGAACGGAATATCAAGAACCATGACCCTAACTCTCCACTCCTGATCGGCCACATTCAACCGACAGACACGATTACCGAACGAGAGATGGTGAGTTTGCTGGATCGCCAGATGAAGCTTTTTTAGAACGGTGCGAGCGTCAGGGGCCAAACCCTAACGCTCGCACTCTTTGAAGAAGCTCGAAATAATCTATAGGTTCTATCGGCCGATAATGAGCCAACTCATTGCGGATAGAATGTGCCAACCGTAAAGCTTGCAGAAGTTCAACCGCACGAGTTGTGCAATACGCCGGGTTATCTAGAATGGCAATCAGCTCTGAGAATTCAGCTGCCCAACAGCTTTTGATCGTCCTCGATCCGAAGGTGCTGCTGGCAACCAGATTATTGACTTCATCAACAAGCCATGACCTGCCACCATAGCCACAAAGATAGCTCACTACCGATAATCGCACCTGATCCACCAGCGGCATCACCAGCTTGATCTGTGCACGCCAGATACGATGGTCTACAATCCAAGTTAGTCCTAGAGGCATTAGCGCCCAGCTAACTACTTCCCAGCCGTATTCTGCAGTATAGTCCATCAGCCCCAAGTTCCAAAGGCGATAAATTGCATCCTCTGGCCGCATCCGCTCGAGCGGCTGATAGCTATGCCCATACACAAACTGTTCAATCCCTGCTCTCTCAAGGTCGTGAACAGAGAAACCTTTTTCATCCGCAATCCGGTTCAACTGCTTAAAGATCTCATCTCTGCTCCTAATAACAGCAGGGCTCAGACAGTCGGCCACCTCATTGTCAGACCCTGCTAAAGAGGCGACTAATGCAGCCTGCCACGTCCGCTCCGCTGAGTCCTGCCTAGACAAGATACCCTGCAGTTCTGCCTCAACTCTCGTCAGCGTAAAGAGATTGTACCAAGGCCGCACCTTGAGACTGGGTGTGGGGACTAGTACTTGTAAACCTTGATCTCCTGCGTATGCCACTACACAGAACGCGGGATACTGCACTCTAGCTCTGGTTACAGCCGAGTCTACTTCCATAACAAAATCCAGCCACTGTTTCTTCTTATCTTCAGGAAGCTCGGTAAACGCTGACGCTAGTATCATCTCCGGTAGGCCATCTGTCCTAACAAGATTATCTACAGTACGTGGAGCCACTCTGCTCCCCCAATCAACTGAAAACGCTTCGCTAAAGAACATTACTGGGGACCCACTGGTCCAATCAGGAAGAAACAGCTTACGAAAATCATGGTAGCTGCTCTGTTGATAGACATAGAACTCCACGGCTTGCTCAACAGCGGACGGATCCACATTCTGCGGGACGACCACAATGCTGGTCGTTCCGCCAGCTAAATCATCTACGATGCTCTTGACCAACGCGGCCCCATGAACAGCCATCATGACCGGCTCAACACCATTCGAACTGTGGGATCGAGAACAATTAAGTCTCCATCCTCTAGGTCGATCACCTCAAACTGTTTGAGCAACAGAATGGCATCTTCACAGTGTTTGTCCGTCAATTCATTCAGTGGTTCTCCATAGCTTGGTGTGATCAATTCTAGTGGAATTGGTTCTTCCTCAGATACCAAGAGTTCCAGTACGGCATGAACAGCAGGGTTGCTCGGCAGCTGTATCTTATTGAGGAAGAGTTGACGATAGTCTTCATCATTCATCAGGCGGTGTCTTACCTCCTGTGCCCCTACTTGAACATCCTTGTCAGTTCCCGTCAGATGCATGATCTCATCAAGCAGGTAGGGCCAACTACCGCCCGCGTCGATGATGGCTGTTCTGATTTCATCGGTACTCAGTTTGCTCTCATTATCCAGACGTTGACGAATGCCCCAGTGGTTCCAGGTCTGGACACCTATGATATACCCTTCTTCATCAAGAAGATCCACAAAATCGGGATCATCCTGCCGGAGGTCCCAATATGTCTGCGGATTGAGTGCGAAAAAGAACGATACTCGGAGGCGCTTGTTCTGGGATGACTGATAGTAACGGTAAGCTGCCTTAATAACCTCGATGGGTGAAACCTGAGGTTGATCAACAATCTGATAGAGAACCACATGTTCCTTTTCATTCTTCTTTGTTCTGTTTCGCGCTTTTTCAACTTCATTCAGCAGATCTTCTGCAGACGTTACAGAGATCGACATCCGCCTAAACGAGACTTGTTCATCTGACGCATAAAGATGCTTGATCGATTCTTCTACGATGTCGAGCCCAAGGGCTGATGATGCAGTCACTACTCGAAAATCTTGCTCTCTGTCAATATTGCGCGCTTGCTCATAGGTGAAAACACTGTAAAGCTGGCTTTTTTCATCAATCTGCTCGTGGAAACTGTCGGTTTCAATTTCCTTGCGAGCTGGCTCATCTACGAAGCTCAGCAACCGGTCGGCAATGTCATCATGATCACCCATAATTCGGACAAGGTTGGGGCTCTTAAGGCGATATTGACCACCAGGAGAAGCGAGTACTCCAAGGCCAACCAGCTCGCGTAAGAGCCCGCGAAACTCGTCGCTTGAGACATCGTTGAACTCTGCAGGCCAGAACTCTCTAGCCATACTGAACAGCTGCCCTACTGTAAACTCGCGGCTGAAGCTGTCTCTAGTCTCCATTTGAGCAACGATCATAGCCCATACAATTACCTGGTAACGTGGGTCTAGAGCGAGAGTCCACTCAAAGCGTTCTCTAATCCGATTTCGCACATCGTCCTGGAGATAAATGTACTCGACGTCTTCCTTGGTGATCTTGATGGGCCTGAAAGGAGATGGCAGTACCTCGTGTTTGCTGTACAATCGTTCCAGCAGATAGTAACAGAAGAACTGGATCAACCCAGGATGGTAATTAGTGAAGGATAGAATGCGGTATACACATGCATCGTCCAGTTCAAATCCGAGTGCTACAAGTGGTTCGCGCACAAGTTTTACAGCTGCTTCCTCCTCCAAGGGCCCAACTAAGATTGGAGCACCGAAATGTGCGAGAGGCTGATTAGGCATACTCTGGAACCGCTGGACATGCTGCAGTCCCGCGAAAATCACCTTGAAGCGCCTTTCACTGTCCGTCATCAAACGGCGGAACTGGCTGACCACTCGAAACTCCTCGGAGGCATCATAATTAAGGAAGTTATCTGCTTCGTCAAGCATCAAGATTATCTGCAGCGTCTGATCCTTCTTCAACAGTTGTTCTACTCTGCGGATGATTTCATCGTCATTGGGCATCTTGCCCGATACTAAACCCTCCGAGTATAGATGATCCCAGAGTCGCGACCAGATCTTGCTTGGTTCTTCATTGGAGTAACTGTCGCCCAATGTTTTCACATCTTCAACCCAGGCAAACTGTCTGCGTTCAGGATTATGAGCCTGTCGTCTGACAGAACGAAGTAGTGCGGATTTGCCCATCTGTCGCCCGCCGTATACGATACAGGAACCGTCTCTTTGCAGAAGCATGGATGCCACTTTTTCTCGTCCGTAGAACATCTCAGATGGAACATCACCCATTACCTGAGGTGTATACGGAATCGCAGTCCCATATGGCACAGAGCAGCGCAGAAAGGCTCGTAGGTGAGCGTCGCGCTCTCCAGTCAAGAACAGGAAGAGAGTTTCGTCTAGGATGGCGAGAGGGAGATTCTGTCTGCGAGTCATGCGGGTGATTTCTCGCCGAACTAACTCGCCAATTCGCCCGAAATACAGGACTATCGTCCCTTGTCTTCCCAGTTTAGCTTCTTTTACTGCCGTTCCGAGGTTATCAGCACCAGGCCGTTCCCAGACCATGAGAACGTCGAAAGTAGGAAACCTACTGCCAAACTGCTGAAACGGGCGTGCTTGATCGCTGGCAGTCATATGAATTGTTAAGTGCAGATGACTGCTGGATTCCGGTGGGAATGACTGTTCTCGCACTGGCTCCGTAATTGTATAGCCGAGGAATGTAAACAGGTCTGTTATGGACTGAGTAAGCGTTCCTTTTCTGCGGTTCCCCAAGCTACGCCAGGCTTCAAAGGCTTTATTGGTTTGCTCAAGCTGCTTGGTGGAAATGTTCCCGTACTGAAGGCCCAGCCATGACTTGCCATCGCGCGCAGCCCTATGGGCAGCGCTAAGAGGACTGTGGGACCGCATCAGAACATGGCGAAACTCACTGAACTCCTTGAGATAGTCGCGAACCTGTTCCTTTTCTGCTGTCAACGCCAGTGGTTCGTTCCTTTCGAGATGGTCACGCACATGTGCAATATACTCGTCCACAACACGCGTATCTGCGGCGTCGAAAGCTTTTTTTACCAGATTCCTCGCCTGCTCTGCTTCCTCAGCACTGGCAATTTCCTCGAGACGAGGAGATAATTCTGACCAGATCTTCTGCTGGTGTTCGATCCGATTCTGAACTTGCTCATGGAGCTGAGCACTGATAATGGACAATTTGCGGAACACTTGTGCGAAGTTCAGCGTTGTGGAAACATCGATGCTTTCGACTTGCGCTGCAAACTCGCTACGCTGTTCCTCTGTCAAAACCCCATTTACTAAAGCGGCTTCAATTTTGATGCTATTTTCTCGAATCTGTTCCTGCAGACTATCGCGGGAACCCTGCAGCTCCTTAGCCGCTCTTTCTCTTAGCTCTTCCTTTGACTCACCGTCAGAATCGAGGGCATCCAGAATCTGATCAAGAAACCGGTGGTCCTGCTTCTTCAACCAGGCAAGATAGTGTTCTTCTGAAAGCTTGGCCCAGTTAGGCTCTGGTCCAAGACAGTCAGGCAGAAGACTGAGATCTGATTTAGTCGGCAGAGCGTTGTCTTGGAGATCAAGCTCGGGACACCATAGGAGCCTCTTAGCCATAACTTCTTCAATGCTGTCGCTCTGCTGAAACGCCCAGCTTATATCGGGCCTTCTCCGAGAAACGGTTCCTTCCATATAGCTTTGCAGCAGCAATAGGTTGTCTTTGATATAACGTAGACCAATGCTTTCGCTCCCGGAATTACTTATAGCTGCATCAAGCTCAGCCAGACAAGGTTCAAGATATGCGTCGAAATCTGTCCTCAGCTTAGTAATCTGGACCTGTTTCCAGTCATTACGATCAAGGTCACTATGCTCTACCAAGAGGAGCCATTCTTCCGCTGCTCCCACTACCTCTAGCACAATTCGGATGAGCCGATCGCGCTCATAGTCAGCAATAGGCTTGTCCTTTTTCCGCATGAGCATGGCGTCAATTTCCTTGATGCGTTCCACAATCTGGTCGGTTGTGGACCACGCGGCAATTACTTCCCGGACCACGGCTCGGGCACTGCGCTCATCTGCTCCGATGGTATCTAGTGCGGTACGAAGCTCTTCTCCTTCTGCGAAGAGCTTTTTCCAGATGCGGTTAACCCTCGGTAAACCAAACTTCCGACGAGAATTCACAGCGGTAATCTCGCGGCAGCGCCGGGCCGCCTCTGCGATCATGAGTTCGCGTTGTTCCTGATTTGAAATGCTGAGTAAGTCACGTCTGCTCAGCGAAATTCCATCCTTTGAAAAGGACCTCACTACCTCAATGATTCGCTGAAGATTGGGTAAGTGGTCTTGGGGAAACAGCCACAACATGGCGTTGCTGGTTGGCTCTAAGAGGGATGCTATTAAGCCCACGCCAACCGCACAGAGCTCTGCTTGAGGATCTGCATCGTGCAGGTAATATTTTGTTGGAAAGGTGAAGTCTCTAGCCAACCGAAAACCCGGAAGCAACAGATACCTCGAACTCTCCATTGCCGCAATCAGCCAAGGAGGGACAGGAAGGATCTCTCCACGTTCTTCATGTGCCTTAGCTAACCAATAAGCACCAGCTAGATCTCCTTCAACGATCATCTGTAGAACAGTATTCTCTTCCTGATTAGGTTCGATCCGCTGTGTCTTCTCTTCAGGAACGGATTTGTCAGGGAGTGACTCGGTGACCGCTGTTACAGCCTCTTCCGTCTGTAATTCAATGGTCTCAGTTGAAGCTACCTCTGGTTGTGGTGCATCCTCTACTGCTGAGTCACTCTCATCGAGCGGTTCCTCAACAGTATCCGATACATCAGATTCATTAGATTCACGATGTTCATGAGGTTCACTGTCCGTCTCCTCTTCAGCATCGCCTGCAGATTGCTCAAAACAAGCATCAACGGCTCGCCACAACGCGGTGATTTCTTCTTCGAGTTGGCTCAACTGGTTTCTGATATCCTGTGCCTCTCTTACATTACTTGGCCTAATTACTGATATCTCTTGATGCTTTTGCAACGCGGCACCAAGCTTAGGCAGGTCGTCGAGAACTTGGCTGCACCTTTCACCCAATAGACTGTCCGAGCTCCAACCCTCGATGGACATGCAGAAAAAGTCATTTAGGATGTCGGCGTATTTGCCCTTGAACTCGTGCAGAGCGGCATCGCTTTTCTGCTTCCTGTGATTATGATCCTGTTTTTCCTCTCTAATAGCTTCTGCCTTCTCGAGGAAAACATCAAAATGAGTCCAGAAAGGATCGTCTGGTTCGATAGCACTGATTATCTCAAGTACCTGCATCATTGATGGTATCTCCAGATCAGCCGCAGACTCCTCTTCCTCAACGTCGGTGACCCTCACTGTGACTGCTGCAGCGGTGAAAAAACGAAGGCGCTCATCGTCCCAAGGAACTCCCAACTCCTCCCTTGCTCTTGCCATAGTGACTTTCACCGTATTGTGAAACTCTTCAGCCGTCTCAGGCGGGTCCCAAACGGATTCGCCAAACGCCTCTTCAGCCAGCCGGCGGATTTTCTGGGCAGTCTCTTCCTCTAGAGCCAGAAGGGAAACAATGAAATGCAGAAATGGACTGTCGTGCTTCTCCAAGACGCGCACACAGTTTGGAAGCATAAGCGAAATGGGGCGCTTGCTTCCTCTCCGAAATCCTTCGGTACGCACAGAATGCAAACAAGCCTGGTAGAAACTGTGAGCTTCAGATTCAGAGTCCTGTCCCCGTGTCAAGACTTCTTCAACTAGCTCACGTAGGAACCGTTTTGATGGTATTAATGATCGGATTTCCATCAAAAGCTGTTTTTCTGAAACCGGCATTGGTGACCCCCCTCCACCCCGTTGTCAAATTCAACAGCTTATCGTTAAACATTCGTTATTAATAGATAATTTCCTGCGCAGTGGCCACTTCAAAAGATCGCACAACTTTTACCGAATGGGTCGCTTCGTCCCAATTGTCCTCCACATCTCGAGCTGGTATAATCCATACTTGTGACCATATCTCATGGAGGGAAACCTTTGCAAAGAACTGCCGTTCTCAATGAAGTACGTCAGCCGCACAAGTCGTTGAAAGACGCATTCCAGTGGATCTTTGAAGTAATAAAAAAAGAGCCTGTCCTAGCTATCGCCCTAGCCGCCATGCTCATTACCTGCATCTTTGTCCCGGTAGATGCCGAGTATCTGGGGTACTTCAACTGGCCCACCTTAGCCACTCTGTACTGTACACTGGTGGTAGTTGAGGCTCTTTCCCACATTCATGTTTTTGAGATTATCAGTCGTAGGATTATCCTGCAGCTCAAAAACCTCCGGAACGCCACGATTGGCCTTGTCTGCATCACTTTTATTGGTTCCATGTTTCTTGCCAACGATATGGCCCTGCTCACTTTTCTACCCTTGGGCTATTTTGTATTGAGCAAAACAGGGAACAAGCAAGCGATGGCTTTTACGTTTATCATGCAGAACATCGCTGCCAATCTTGGAGGAATGGTGACTCCCTTCGGCAATCCGCAGAACTTGTTTCTTTACGCCTATTTCAACATCGATACGCTGGAATTCATGCAAATCATGCTGCCCAGCTTCTTGGTATCGATTGCGCTGATCCTAGGCCTGTGCTTCTTTGTCAAGCCTGAACCTTTGGAGCTGAAAGAAGATACACAATACAGCCTGGATGTCCGCTTGACAGCCATCTATAGTGTTCTTTTTGTCACCAGCATCCTAATCGTCTTTCGGGTAATACCGTATCTCTTGGGGACCGTAGTTATTACGTTGGCGCTGTTCTTCTTAGATAAAAAGGCACTTAAGCATGTCAACTATCCGCTCTTAGCCACCTTTGCTGCGTTTTTTGTGTTTAGCGGTAATATGGCCCGGATACCGGGTGTAAACGCGTTTTTCTCGCAGGTACTGCCCATAAACACTCTGCTGTTCGGCATATTGTCGTGCCAGGTCATCAGCAACGTGCCCAGTGCTGTACTGCTCTCGCATTTTACTGATAACTATCATGCACTGCTGCCCGCTGTAAACATCGGCGGCTGTGGAACCTTAATTGCATCCCTGGCCAGCCTGATTACCTTCAGCGAATTCAAGAAGCACAGTCCAGAAAAGATCAAGTCATATCTTTTCAAGTTCACAATAATCAACTTCGCCTTTGTGATCATCCTCTACCTGGTTCAGAGCTCTATCATACGGAGCTAAAGATTTGCTGTGGGGAGGGCTGTTGGATCCACCTGCAGGTCGATGAGAACGGGCTTCTTCGCACCTCTTATCTCCTCTAGTGTTTCTCTCAGCTCTGTAGGCGTTATTCGGCAGCCCACTCCGCCGCATGATTGAGCGACCAGATCATAGCGAATATCCGGCAGAGCCACACCTATAGGCTCGAGCCCTGTGGAGGCCATGGCGTTGGCTTCCATGGCGTAAGAACAGTTGTTTATCAACACGAAGATAATGGGCAGGCCCAATTCTACTGCCGACGCAAATTCCCCCATCAGCATAGAGAATCCGCCGTCTCCCACAATCGAGATGACTTGGGCTTCACTTTCCGCCAGCTTGGCCGCGATGCTCGCTCCCAGCGAAAACCCCATGCCGCGCCATCTTCCCGAAATCAAGATGCGCTGGCCTCTTCCTCTAAAGAATCTGTTGAACCAAAGCACATGATCTCCAACATCTAAGCAGATAACAGCGTTCTCATCGGCGAAATCAGATAAGATGCGCATAACTCTGCCGGGATACTTCTCAGAGCTCCTCTGCAGTTCATCATCGAGACGCCTCCGCCACTCGGCGGTATGCCTTTCCACAGTTTGGCGCCAAGGTTTCCACTGTCGCACTCTTCCCAACTTCTTTAAAAGTCCAGAGAGCACAATCTTCGCATCGCCCACCACACCAAAATCAGCGGGGATTCCTCGGCTAATATTGGTCGGTTCAGCATCAACCGCTAGAACCTTCTTCTCGTCTGAAGTAAATCCTGGGGGCCAGTATGTAGCCCCCACCTTGATCAGCCCATCACACTGCTGCAGGAGCTCTACCGACGCTTCGGAACCTCCCTCACCGATGCCACCTGCCACAAACGGATATTCAAGCAGAACACCAGCCAAAGGCAGTGTCCGCACCACACCGGCGCCGATCTTTTCTGCCAAGCCCACTACCTCAGCAACTGCTCCAATCCCACCTTTACCTACGAGAATCATGGGTTTCTCGAGGCCCTTTATCCATTCCGCTGCTTGGCTGATTACCCCATCAGGAGACTGGGGCGCCTCATATAGATATGGTTCGGGCCCTGTTTCAACCCAATCGACTTCCTTCTGCCAGAAGTCCTTTGGAACGCTGAGATGGACTGGCCCTGCTTGAGAAACAGCCGTTCTCAAGAGATCGGCCGTGATCGTCTGCACACTACCTGGACTCGCCAAGTTCTCAGAGCGAAGCGTAACAGCGCCCAACATCTTCTGTAAATTGATATACTGCTTGTGACCCGTTCCCATGAAATACGACTCTACCTGTCCGGTAATGGCAAGCACAGGAACCCTATCCTTCATCGCATCAGCCAGTCCGTTGACCAAGTGCCCCGCCCCAGGGCCACAGTGACTGAGAACCACACCAATTCCACCCGTCAGCTTGGCATATGCCGAAGCCGCGTAAGCAGCACTTTCCTCATTTCGCAGCGGAATGAACCGCAGCGGATGCGTCCCCAAGCAGGAAAGGAAATGCAGTACTGTATCGCCAGCCGTACCGAAGACGAACTGAACACCCCAAGAATGAAGCAGATCTGCCAATGCTTGTGCGACAGTTACTTTTGCAACCATACCCTCACCCCGCTGTGCTTTCTAGAAAAAGCATACCCTCAGACAGCGGGTCTTACCCAAACCCATAAAACAGGAAGGCACCCTGCGGCATCGCACTCTAGGGTTCCCCATGAATATGCACTCGGATCAATAGGAACCCAGTAATAACATGTCTCGATCGCGTCGAGATAATCTGCGATGGCAGTTTGTACAGTATAGCTCGGGCCATTGACCAACTATTTCGCCCCAGATAGGACTTCCGCAGTCAGGACACTGTGGCGACTTGATCAGCAATAATGCCAACAGATCTTCATCACGCATGGTACGATTGCTGCCGCAGCGCCGGTCGTTACACTTCAGATAAAAGCTATACCCAGACTTGACCGTGGTTGCCGACCCGCATTTGCGACATGATAATTGCTCACGTGCCTTTGCAGTATTAGGTTCGGACCTGGGTTGCGGCTTGTCAACTGTTTCAACACTAGCAGCAGCTGTGTACGTTCTGCTACCTTGTGTTACAGTGCCGTCGGCTCTCATGTAGGTCCCAAGCGCTATTATCCGCTCTATGAACGTTAAGACAATGCTAGTATCGGTAAGCCTGCTTCGCAAAAAATTGCGGTCCGCGAATACAATGATCTGGCTTCTAGCTCGTGTCAAGGCAACGTTTACGAGAGCGAAGGTTGGTGAATTGCTCTTGAGAAACGTCTCACGCGACCCACTTACCAAGATGCTAGGTGCCCTCTGCGGTCGGGCGTCCGGTATCTCGAAGATAATAATATCTCGTTCAGAACCTTGAAACTTATGAACGGTAGACACCTGAACCTTTTTCTGAGCGTCCGGTGTGAGATTCTTGCGTATCTCTCGCACTTGTGCCCTGTAGGGTGTGATGATGGCCACTTCATATCCATTACTTGATAGCAGCGAGGCTACACTGGAAACGAAAACTGCCGAACGCCGATTAACCCTCGACTTGGTATCACTTTCTGTGTAGCACTGCGTCAGTCCACTGATATCTACTAACGTTAGGCGTTCTTCTGGCCTAAAGGGCAAAAGCTTGCGTTGATCCGGCAAAGCGTTTTCTAGAATTCCTCCGTAAAATAGGGCATTTGCAAGGCCAGAGATTTCATCAGCCATCCGATACTGCCGTCGTAAAGTGACTAGGCGAGGATCTGAACGGTGCATCAAGACCTTGTCTCTAATACCTGCACTCTCAAACACGCTTTGTCCCAACCATTTCTGCACTCGGGCATTCTGGCTTCGACAGATTGGTTGGAGTTGAAAGAAATCTCCTGCGACCACGCCATGAGATCTGGCTAGAGTCAGCGCTGCAAACACAGATGGAACCCCGATCATACTGGCTTCGTCTACAACAACCGCGTCAAAAGTCCGGGAGTTAATGTCCTCACTCAAGCTGAGCTTTGCCAACGTCGTAGCGATAAACGAAGCTCTTTGCTCGAGCTCTTTGGCCTGCTTCTGTACTAAGTCCGTGATATAATCTAACATTGCAGAAACGATTCGGATATCTACATCTATCTCAGCACCTTCCTTGATCTTCCTCATCAGCTCTTTCTTCTTTTCTACGAGAACTTGTTGATACTTGGCCAAATCGGGAGCGTTTTTCAACACGATATTATGTGGTACTATTGATAAGAGGCTTTCCTTCGTAGGATATCCTGCACGGAGAAGTCGATCTTGCTTCATAAGGGCTCTTATTTCTTTTGCAGAAGAACTTACCACCTTCTCCGCTACTATGTCTACAGCCACGTTGCTCTGAGAAACAAATAATACAGTCTTGCCGTTTGCAAGAAGATTAATGATGACTTGGCTGATAGTGTGACTCTTGCCCGTGCCCGGTGGACCCCAGATAAATGTCAGATTGGTGCTCAATGACTGTCGAACAGCCCGTTCTTGGTATTCGTTTAGGTTATTAGGTAATAGAGGTTTTTTCAAATCATAATGCCTAATATGGAACTCTTCACAGGAAGATAACACGCCTTGGGCAATCGGTCGATCATCATACGGGTCAATACGCGTAAGCCAATCCTTCAGGGCCTCTAACAACCACGCAAGATTGTAACTAAGCAGGTACTGTCTATGTAAGGTCAAACGCGACGCTGTAGCAATTACCATGCTGAAGTCTTCAGAAGCAATCACTTCAGCGGGATATTTCTTGCCTGCAATCGTTATATCAACTGTCATACCGTCTGGCATGTTGAACTCGTCTTCGACAACCCCATAGTACACATTAGTGTAACCGCTACTTATTAACCGTGTCGGTGTAAAGCTTAGCGACACATCCTCCGACCTCACGGCTTCGATTTCTCTTTCTAATGCAAAGACAAATGCTGCATGTGCATCTGGAAGAGGCATCATAAGTATCACTCCCATAGGATCTTTAGACAGAGTATCAGCTATTAGTTTGACTTTTCTATAAATATAACACTAAACCCTTCAACATCAAGTACTACTGAATTATTCCACTAGTCAGCCTTAGAATATCTGGTTTGCTCCAAGTGGTGCAATCAAACCACTCGTTGCAGGAAGTTGTCACAT
>Ga0209537_1003537_pt1 | contig 14224 bp, 9 predicted proteins | sample BioPla4DNA1_FD_187698 | JGI IMG/M metagenome (GOLD analysis project Ga0209537, IMG submission 187698) | Biogas fermentation microbial communities from Germany - Plant 4 DNA1 (SPAdes) (version 2) | ecosystem: Engineered > Bioreactor > Anaerobic > Digestate | place: Bielefeld, North...
AATCAACCAGATGCTTGAGCTTGTGAAGAAAAAGTATGATTACTACCTGGCAAGCTTGTATGCTGGCGGAATTCAAGATGAGATGAAATTTGCTGATGTGTTGAGAAGCAAGGATATAAATGACTTCAAAACGGAAGAAATGGAACCGCTGTGGAAGATTGCAGAGGAAAAGAAATTTTTTCACTGGGAACTGGAATTTCCGGAGGTGTTTCTTAAGGGGGGATTTGATGTTGTAATAGGAAACCCGCCTTATGTAGACGTTCAGGATACTGAATTCAGGTATTCTGTTTATTATACATTATCCAGCAGAAATTTATATGCATATATGATGGAAAATAGTATAGAAAAGTCTAAAAATGGAGGAGTATATGGTTTTATAATTCCTTTGTCGTTAGTTACTTCTCCTAAAATGATTTCAATTAAAAACTATGTTATAAAACGCAGTAGGAATATATGGATAAATTCTTATAGTATTCGTCCTGCCAAAATATTTCAGAATGTGGATCAAAGGGTTTGTATAGTTTATGGCTCAAAAGATATATTAAGTGAATGTGTAAACATTTATACAACTAAATACATTATGTGGAACTCTAATCAGAGAAAACAACTGTTTAATAATGTTGAATATGCAAGTTTAACATATCCACATAATATGAGTAATTTCGATATATATAAAGTTGGAACGGATATTGAGTTGTCAATATTAAAAAAGCTAAATATGAAGGAGCATAGAATTGGAGATTATTTGCTTAATAATGATGGTGAAATATCTGAAGATGAATTAGAAAATCATATATTTTATCACAGTGCTGTAAGGTATTGGATTAAAGCTTTGAACTTTATACCAGAATTTATTAACGAAGGCGTGGAGAGGCAGTCTTCAAAGTATAAGCCAATTCATTTTGCAAAAAAAATTAATAAGAATATACCATTAGCGCTCTTAAACACGTCGCTATTCTTTTGGTACTGGATAATAACATCAGATTGCAGGGATCTAATGTTCGAGTCCATACAAAATTTTAGGATTAATATGGATGAATTTGATGATAAGGCAATAGCTACTTTGGAAATACTATGTGAGAATCTTATGAAAAGTTATATTGATAATTCAGGAATAAAGACATGTAATATGGCTACCATTGGGCAGGTTTCTTATAGAGAATTCCATCCAAAGTATAGTAAAGAAATAATTGATAAAATTGATGACGTTTTTGCGAAACATTATGGGTTTACTCAAGAAGAGTGTGAGTTTATTAAGAGTTATGAAATAAAATTTAGGATGGGTGAATAAGGAGAAGTGTATGAAATATAAGATAAACTTTATAAGTGGATTTAAGTTTTCATTTGATGAGATAACAAATGTTTTATGTGCTATCCATGAAGTTGAAAAAGCAAGCAAGAATGCAAGTATAATTTCAAATTTTACAGCCTATAACGAAAGAAAAGTAAAGATATTAATTAGTTATTTGATAGAGCTTGAAATGATTTTTAAGCGAAATTATCAAATGACAAAACTTGGACAGATAGTATACGAAAATGACAGGTACATTGAAGATAGAGGAACGATTTGGATTCTACATTATATTTTGTCATCAAAAGAAAGCCTTGTTATATGGAATCGTTTGTTCAATAAAATACTATCAACAGAATACAAAAATCGCGAAATGATGATGAAGTATTTCTTAGATTTAAAAGAAGAGTTATCGGAGTATACATTTAATAGAAATATTAGAAAAGAGATAAAAATGATTATGGATACTTATATATATGAGAGATTTGGAACGATTGGGTTAATTAATAATGAAGAAGACAAATATAGTTGCAACACAAATAGTAGTATGCCAGATTTAATATTGCTGGCATCAATTGTGTACTTCAGAGATAAATACTATGCGGGGGCTTCTGCACTGAATATAAAAGATATATGTAACTCTGAAAACTCACCAGGCAGGTTGTTTTTCCTCGACGAAAGTTATTTAAGGACAAAGCTGGAGACTATGAAAAGGAATGGATTAATCGGGATAGAGTCCAGGGCGGATCTTGACCAGGTGAGGCTTGGAAGCGATATGACATTTGAGGGAGTACTTGAGCAGTACTATAAGAGTTTGTGAGGTTTGCAATGGGAGAAAAGATAAAGATTATTGATTTCGTAAATAATCAACTAAAAGAACGCTACAAATCCTTTGTGGTGTTTGGCCCGGCCATGAGCGGCAAGTCGAAGCTTGCAAGGAAATTAGCCGAGAAAACTGAATCTTTATATATTGACCTGTTGGCTGATTTTCTTTCAAAACCTGAACTTAGTGGCAGTATTGATACTTTTGAGCCACAGGATTTGAAAAAATACTTGAGAAATATTCCTTTCGGAGGAAAGCTCATTGTTATCGATAATATCGACTTTTTAATAAATACATGGAATGATTTGAACAAGGAGCATTTTTTAAATTTTATTGAAAGGGATGAATTCCGGATAGGGTACTGCTTTATCCTTCAATCTGCCAAATTTCTTAGGGACAGACAAATTGAAAACAGCTTTGGACAGGACAGGATTTTGAATATTTATAATGTTGAGTGAGGTGTAACAACGGGATGAACATGATTAAGGACATTATTAAGATACATGGAGGTTACTCCGCACAGGTCAAGCTAAAGGAAGAGTTCGAGGACAGAAGCCAGAATGTGGAGCGGATGTCCCACTATAAACCGATTAAGGCTCACAGGAAAGCCTTTGAAACTATTGCTGAAGGAATTTACAGAAAAGACTCAAAAAGATGCTTTATACTTTCAGGTTCTTACGGTACAGGCAAATCCCACTTGTGCCTTATGACTGCCAATTATCTTGAAAGCCCGTCGGATATGCCTGAGATGGAGCAGTTTTTTCAGAACTACACAGAGGCAGAAGAGGAGGAACAGATTAAAAAGGCCGATCAACTTAAGAATATCCGGAAAACAGGAAGATATCTTGTCTGCATATGTGATTACGGATTGGAGACCAGCTTTGAAACTATTGTTCTGAGAGCTATAAAGGAAGCACTGGAAAGGGAGGAAATCAATCCGGATGAACTCGATAGTCATTACCTTCAGGCGTTAAAGAAACTGGAACTCTGGGAAAGCAAGCACACATATTTTTACAATATGTTTCAGGAAAAGCTTGAAAGTACTTATCCTAACTGGACGATGGCCAAATTTAAGAAAGCGCTCAAGGAATACAGCAAGGAAGCAGTAGACATATTCTGCAGGTTCCATAAGGATATTACCACCTCTGAGTTTGAATATGAAAAAGACAACCTTGTCGAAATTATAAAGCAGATGGCAAACAGCAGGGTTATAAGGGATAAATTTGTAGGTATAGCCATACTCTTTGACGAATTTGACAACCAGATAAAGAACAAAAGGTTTGATGTTACTGTTTTTCAGAAGTTCGGGGAGATGTGTGAAAACTCATTTGCAGGCGGTTTTGTCACCATGTTCATTGCAACAATACACAGGTCTTTTTTAAGCTACAGGAGCATTTACAATGATGCCGATTTTCAGGTTGCCAGCGACAGGGTGAAGGAAATTCCTCTTGAAACTCAGGGGATTGAGGATATTATATCCGCCATTGTAATTCCACAGAAGGACTCTGACGGGTGGAAGAACGAAGTTGAGGCAAGAGTGGATGTGTTTAACAGCCTTGCTTCCAGATGCGAGTCGTTAGGCATATTTTCCTGGCTTTCTGCCCCGAAGAGAAGAAAAAAAATTATAGAAAACATTTATCCCATGCATCCCATGGCAACCTTTGCCCTTTTAAAACTGGCCTCTGATGTCGGATCGAATAACAGGTCGGTATTTACCTTTTTTGCGGATGAGAAGAATGATCCGGGTTCTTATGACTGGTTTGTCAGAAGCCACAGCATCACCGGGCAGAACGGCGAACTGCAGTTATATACCGTCGACTTGCTTTTCGACTATTTCGGCGGAAAAATCTCTACCGATAATACCGAGTTAAGACCGAACATAAAGGAGTATGTCAGGGATTTTGAAACATCCTTGAGGGAATTACATAAACACAGGCATAATCGCCGGGATCTTGATATAGAAAGTAAAGTATACGATAAAATACTTCGTACCATGGTTATATATAATATAATAGGCGTGCCGGTCAATATGGATAACCTGAAGTTTGGTTTAAACGCAAACACACAAGCGGAAGAGAAACAGTTGGAGTACTACCTTAAAAACGCATGCAGGCTCAAAATAATATATTTAAATGAAACAAACAGCTGCTATGAGTTCAGAAAAAGCGATGCCCATGATATTGGAGGTTTAATAAGGGAATACAAGCAGGATCCTGCCAACATGCCGGCAGATGCAATAAAGGAATTGAGAGAAGAGCTAATCAAGCACCCTGACGTAAAAGGTATTCAGAAATTTTTCAAGAACGAAGAATTTCTGGAGCCTAAGGATTATAACTCTTTATATAACGAGGACAAAAGACTAAAGAGGTTTTTTGTGACTGTTAAAGAGGCTGAGACAGACGGCTACTTTGCTAATTTGTACAAGCAATTAACGGAAGCAAAAAAGGACATAAAAAATGGGTTCGAAGGCGCTGCAGTTTATATAATCTGCGAAACTCCCGATGAGGTCAGAAGAGCATCTTCCGTGGCTGCGAGGAATTCTTTTGATGCCATTATGGTAGGTGTTCCTACCGAAGAAATCCCGGTTTATGACTTGATATTTTCTCTTAAGGCTTGTATTAATATCAGCCTGGAAAATTTCTCCGCACAGGACATGGGTGTTTTGAAGGACTATATAAAGGCATACGATACCCAACTGGAAGAAGCATTTAACAAGTATATTTCGTCCAAAAACCTTATTTACTACGGAAAGAACGGCATTGAATTGACAAGAAACAATTCTGATAACAATAAGGCAGCATCCAAAATCCTTGAAGGAATATATGAGCATAGGAGAAACAAGCTAAAGCATGAGGATTTGAACGTATGCCACGAGTTTAAGGAAAAGAAAAACACTGCTTTGAAAGAGGCGGTTGAAAGTCTCCTGGATTTTTCCAGTGATTTGGGATATAAATCTAACCTGCCGGCAGACCGCGGTGATAAAAGATATATTGAGAAAGCTCTTCTCCAATCGGGTGTTATTATAAGGGTAGCTTATGCCGGCGACAGGGCTATTTGCCAAATGGAAGCACAATATGACAAGTATAGGAGCTTGCTTCCGGCATTGTCCGACATTATCGGAACGGTAAAGGATTCGACGGGAGAAATAAATATCGTGTCACTGGTTGAACGTATGACATCACAATACGGTATAGGCTACAACGCGTGTATACTGTTCTTTGCAGTAATGCTTAGGTATTTTAAAGAAAGCATATTGATCAAACAGGATATTAATGAAATAGGAAGCATAAGGCCGTTTTCTTATGATGAAATTCTTGATCTGGTATACTATAAAAAATATAAAAATGCCGTTATTATATACAAAAAGATATCTGACAGAGATGAAGCGTTTATAAAAAAGATTACCCCGATTTTTGTTGACAGCAGTAAGAGCATAAAAAATGAAGTCTCGCTTTCAAGCCTTTTTGAGGCGATGAAGGCCTGGTACAAAGGCCTTCCTCCGGTTTGCAAAATAGAAGAAATTTATAATAACCATACATTGGATGCATTTATCCGGGTTTTTGACAAGATTGACAGGTCTAATCCGGTTGAGTTTATTCTTGAAGAGATTAAGACTATTTATGGATATGAAAAAGATGAGCTTTTGCTGGAGGAGAAGGCAGAAAGCATTGCCGTTAAGCTTAAGTCGGATAAAGAAACCATTGAGGAAGGATATGAAATTGTCAGAAATGATATAATCAACAAGGTTAAGGAGATTTTTGGAATTAGCGACTCTACTTATGAGGCCATCCTTCAGAAATTAAACCAATGGTATGAAGGGCTCTCAGACATTCAACGGGAGACGGGCAAGTACTATGAACTGCATAGTGAAAATAGTCTTCCTATAATTGAGAATCTGGGCAAAGGATACTCCCTGGAAGAGTTGCTGATGGTCAGATTGCCGGGGGATAAGGGATATAAACTATCTGCGGTCAAGGAATGGACGCTGGATAAGAGGGAGATATATATTGAGAAAATCCGACTGGGGAAAAAGCATATTGAAGAGAATATGTTTCTTGTCGGAGCGCCGGATTTCAAGTGTTTCGGGCATGATATCCAACAGGATGAAATAGACAGCAGCACATGGCGGATATACTACAGGAGTAATATAAAGGTCACAATAAAGCCACTTGCTGTACATTCCACAGTATATATTACATCCAATGGGGATGACCCAACAAAGTTTGAGTCTCAGAGAGAAGCAAAACATGAAGAATACACCTTTGAAACAAAGGAAAACAAGACCTTGAAATTTGCTGCTGCTGATAGGGAAGGCAGGTACAGCAAAATTATAACTCTGTATCTTGAAAATGAAGATAAAAAATATGAGGTTCAGTACAAAAAACCTGAATACAAACAAAGTTCCATCTGGGGACAGGATAAAAAAGGGACAAGAGAGTATGATGAACCAAAAATTGAAGTAACCCTTCCCAAGGATAAAAATAGTATGAAGAAGTGTTTAATGAGCCTGCTTAGTAAATCTATGGAGAGGTATAAAATTGATAAGGAACAGCTTCTTCAATGCCTGGATGAGGTCAGAAAAGAGTTGTAGGTGAGGTTTTTATGGGCGTAGTACATATATATGACGACACGGATGGAATTGTGGAGAACTTTGAAGGGCTTGTAGTTAATAAGCCTGATGAATATGTAAAGGCTTATGATGCTATACGCAGCGCACTTTATTCAAATACCGGATTAAAGGTACTGGTGAGAAACAGGTTCTGTCTTGAGGCTTTCAGGGCAATGCAGGCAAATTACGGCAGTCAGAATATTGAAATACACAGATATTCGCCGATGGAAGAATTCTACAAACTTTATGGGATTTCCGTACCTGATTATATAAGCAGTGAAGATATAATAAAGTCAGGTATTCTTAAAGCTGGGGATTTGTTAATGCATGTGCCCGGTATGGAATTTGAAGCCTTTATTATGGCAAATTATTTCTCAAGTCTTCTTGTCTTCGAAAGGTTTCCGGTAAACGACCTTGTAAATATATTGTCTTCTATAGATTTTGAAAAAATGAAGAAGAGTCTTTCCATTCAATTGGTGAACAAGGTTTTCAGGCGGAGAGTTGGTCAATGGAAAAGGAATGCGGCAGAAAGCTGGACTGCAAATATTATAGACAGTTTTTATGCGAATCCTTCAAAACTGTATGATGACTTATGTAAATACTTACTGGTTGCCGGATATCCGATAGACATTGCTTGCAGTATTGCAGGCAGCAATGCTTACGACTTCAGCAAGGTTAAATTTAAAGATGAAGACTACTATGATGAATCATTGGACTATTCGAAGCTTCGAAAGGAAATTGAAATTTATTTGAATACTCTCGATAAAGACTTCCTTGAAAACGAGGATATTAGAAAGTACATAGAAATGGTTTCGGGACGTTTTATCGAAGAATATTATTTTATATTGAAAGTTTTGGAGAATAATACCGGGGTTGTTGACCAACAGATTATAAAACAAGCGAAAGATAAGTTCAAACACCTTGAACACATAATAACGGATTATGACGAGAAATTGGATAGGATTATTCCTCCTGCAAGACCAAGCAGGCCGCAAGCATCTTTTGATATAAAAGATTGGCTGGAATGGGCAAGAAATGAGTATTTGCCTTATCGGTTCTGGATGGAGGATAATGTTAAAAACGATGAAGAAATAAACAGTTATTCCGTATTATATGGAGACTGGGTATATAATAATTATGCCAGGCTGATTTCTTCCGGAGAGTACCTGGTTTATAGAGCGTTTTCCATGCTTAGCAGTGAGCTGGCGAATAACGAACTTTCTCTGGTTATAATTATTGATAATTTTAATTATAAATATTCAAAACTTTTAAAAGATTACTTTTTAAAGCAGGGTTTCAGTTCGACAAGTGAGAAACCATTACTTGCAATGCTTCCAACTGTAACCGAGGTGTCAAAAGGAAGCTTGTTTACAGGTGAACCGTACAGCAATGCGAAAAATATCAGCTATAAGCAGGAAGTTAAGAAGTGGGCGGGTATGCTTGGCCTTAGCATGCGATATCTTGAAAATATAAGCGAGTTGTCAAAAATTGATAAAAAGGACGAGGACGTATTAATACTGAATTACCTTGAAATTGACGATATACTACATAAAGGGCAAAAGGAATCCGCATTATCAATGAGATCAAAAATAAAAAATGAACTCAATGCTTTGAGTCGGGAGATTCTCGCTTTTGCCAAAAGAATCGGGTATGAAAATAAGCTGAAAGTCTATGTAATGTCCGATCATGGAAGTACTAGCATATTGAGCAGCCAGGAAAATCTGATTGATCAGGTGTATTATAAGGGTCGTGTAGAAAAATCGGATCACAGGTATGTTTACGTTGCAGATGAGGATATGAGTAAGCTGCACAGCAATATTGACCGCTATTGTTACGTTATTGACAGGAATAGATTTGGAACGAAGGAGAATTACCTGATTGCAAAAAAGTATTATCGCTTTAAGGAAACAGATGAAAGTTTTTATGTTCATGGCGGAATAACTCCTGAGGAACAGATTGTGCCTTTTATTAGATTTGAAAGGGTGGATGTTAAAGAAGAGGCTTTGATCATTACCCTGGTATCCAATGAATTCAGGTTGTCTGTAAAATCAAAAATTCAGATGATTATTAAGAATCCGAATGAATACGCTGTGCAAGATATTGAAATAAGCATATTGAATTCTAATGTCAGGTCAGATTCTAAAAGTGTGAAATATGAGAAATTTGATGAACTTTCGGTGTCTAAAGTATATATGGATAATATTCGTTTTGTTAAAAATGAAGGGAATGAAGAATTGCTGCTGAAAGTGACGTATAAGTTTCTCGGAAAAGAATACGAACATGTATATAAGCTCCCGATTATTGTTAAGAGTGTTCAACGAAATATAGCGAACTTTGATGATATTTTTTAAGTGAGGTATGGAGTATGTTGCAGTTTGAACAAAAAGCGTATGACTGCTATGGTGACGTTGTAATAAATAAAAGCTTGATACATAAGGCAGGGTTCTCCTCCAGGGCCATTCCTGCATATGTTGGAGAATGGATTCTTTATAATTTTTTGGAGGACGGTGAGCTTACCGAAGAGTCCAGGAATAAGATATCTGAATTTGTTAACAGGTATCTTCCTCAGAAAGGACAAAAGGAAGAAGTTAAAAACAGACTACTTAATATGGAAAATGTTAAGCTGCTGGACGATTACAGCGTTTCAGTGAATCTTAAAACAGGCAAGAGAACGTTGAAAATTCCTTTCCTGGATATGAATGACGCATTTATCAGCGACGATATTGTGGAAAAAAACAACTTGCTTCTTACCAGTGGGGTTTGGGGTGTTGCCGACCTTTTTTATGTCCCTCCGGCGTCGCCAAATGAAAAGGGACAGCTGTGGATGCGCAATTTCAAGCCGTTTCAGGTAGGAAGCGTTGATATTGAATATTATAAGGAATGCAGATCGAACTTTACGACAGAGGAATGGATAGATCTTATTATATCGAGCATGGGGTTTAATCCGACAATTTATAACGAAGAACAGAAAAATGTACTTATTACCAGAATTCTTCCAATGGTTGAGCCGAGGATTAACCTTATTGAACTTGCACCCAAGGGGACAGGAAAATCCTTTGTATACAGCAATATATCAAGGTATGCAAGAGTTATTGGCGGCGGTAAGGTTTCTCCTGCAGTTATGTTCCATCACAACGGAAACAATACTCCCGGACTTGTAACTAGGTATGATGTTGTTGTACTGGATGAGGTCCAAAGTATTCAGGGAGATTCAACAGGTGAACTGGTTGCAGGTCTGAAGGTGTATCTGGAGTCCGGCAGATTTAGCCGGGGTAATACGGAAGCAAGTGCTGAAGCCGGATTTGTTATGCTTGGAAACATTACATTGGATGAAAACCATCAGCCTGTATATAAAGATGAGGGTTTATTCCGGGAAATACCCAACTTTCTTCAGGAAACTGCGTTTATTGATAGGTTGCATGGTATCATTGCTGGTTGGCTTATGCCAAGAATATCAAAGGATACTCCCTCAAAGTACCTTGGTTTTAAGGGCGATTTCTTTTCAGAAGTGCTTCATAATCTTAGAAATGAGCCGCAGTATACCGATTATGTAAATTTAAATATGAGACTGCAAAACTGTAATGACTTAAGAGACAGGAAAGCAATAGTGCGTTTGGCAACAGCTTATCTTAAGGTATTGTTTCCAGACTTACAGGTTACAAATGCGGATTTTATAAAGTATTGTGTAAAACCGACTGTAGAGCTAAGACAGCGGGTTAGGGATGAACTCCATAAGATGGATAGAGAGTATGCAAAGGTGAATATTGAAGTTGTTGAGGAATAATACCTCAGACAAGACAAAACATTTATTTGTTAAAAAAGTTATAAAGGCAGAGGATTTTATTATATGGAGAGATTTGATTTATTTGATGATGACTATTATGCAATTGAAATTGCACGAAACACTGTCCGACGTTTTTTAAAGAGTCCTCTTATTACACCAAAGCAGGTTATTGGACTTGGGAATGCGCTTTATGCCCTTGAAAGATTACCTTTAATTACCGTTGGAGCATGCTGTGAGTTTGGTATTATTTATCGATCTGGTACAGATGAATTTGAAGAAATGAGATATATTACATTTAGAATTTCAGACTCTTCATTTGAAATATCAAAGGGCGGTAGTGTCTATGATTGTGCAGTGGGAGGTGATAGTTTTTCCGAACCGGACTGGTTAATTGAGGTTAGTGGTTATAGAGAAACAGAAATGGAACTTTTTGACCTTGAAGAATCTATAGAGGAATATTTGAAATTGGGTGCTGAGATTATCGTTGACGATGAATCGGAAATTGACTTTGATCAAGATGAATAAAGAATTATATAACACTATATTATGATCATACCTCCGAACTTACGGATTATATATCGGAACACCCGAAACTTGGCAAAATAAAGGAAGACTGTATTGATGCGCTTTGCCTGGCAGTAACGGGTATGTTGGGATTAAAAAACGGTTTCAGGTCTATACCGGAGAAACCAGCACTGGATAGTCGGGGACTGGCGATGCAGATGGTTTATGCAGAAAAATCAGACGAATAAAATGTTTTGCAAACAGCTGTAAAGATTCTAAAATTTGAGGTATACATATGGCAAAAAGTTCAAACCAAAAACTGAAAATACTCTACCTTATGAAAATCCTTCTTGAGAAGACCGATGAAGAGAATAGTATAACCCTCAATCAGATGATTGCAGAGCTTGAGCGCTATGGTATTGCAGCTGAGCGTAAATCCATCTATGACGATATCGAAGCTCTGCGCCGGTATGGCATTGACATTGCCACCCGGAAAACAAAAACTACTGACTATTTTGTGGCAAACCGGCTTTTTGAACTGCCGGAGCTAAAGCTCCTGGTTGATATCGTCCAGTCATCAAAATTCATTACTCATAAAAAGAGTAACGACCTGATAAAGAAAATTGAAAGCCTCACAAGCATACATCAGGCTAAAAAGCTTCAAAGACAGGTATACGTTGCCAATAGAGTCAAGACCATGAATGAACTCATTTACTGCAATGTTGATACCCTGCATACTGCAATATCTGAAAATTGCCAGATATCCTTTAAATATTTTGAGTATAACATTGAAAAAAAGAAGCAATTCCGGAATTCCGGGCAAGCCTATATTGTGAGCCCTTACGCACTTTCCTGGGTGGATGAAAATTACTATTTAATCTCTCATTATCCCAAGAATCCGGATCTGACACACTTCAGAGTTGACAGGATGACCGAAATAAAGCTCCTGAAAGAACCTCGCCGGGATTTGTCGGAGATAATTGGTGAAAAAAGCCTGGATATCGCCGAGTATTCGAAAAAGGTATTCAATATGTTCGGAGGCGAGGAAGAAACGGTGAAGCTTCAGTTTGACAATTCCCTTGTGAATGTTGTGATTGACCGCTTTGGTAAGGATGTATCCTTAGAGAAGGCCGATGAAAACCATTTTAATGTGAGAATCAATGTGGCCGTGAGCGCTACTTTCCTGGCCTGGGTGTTCCAGTTTGGGAATAAGGTGAAGATATTGTCACCGGATGGAGTTATAGAAAAATATAGGGAGATGCTGCAAAGTGGTCTGGAAAATCATATTATTTAACTATCCGTTTTAATGTACACATTGTGTGATAAAATAGTTAGATGAAAATACAATTATTTGGAAATTCCGAATAGTGCGTAATGAAATGAATGGAAGGGTATATAAGTATAGCTTTGAAGAAAACGCCGCCAAGAGAGAAGCGGTTACAAATGGCGAAAGCCTGGATACCAACATATACAGGTAAAAATATTGTAAAAGGATATAAAAAGCATTTTGCACTTTCGTCCCTTGCTGCTGTGGCGGACTTGCAGTTAATGGGGTATGAATTCACTCCTGAATATATTGAGCAACTGAAAAGAGATGAAGTAAACAGGAGTAATGCAAAAAGAAAAGAAGAATTGTTTGAACGCATTGAGTATGATGAGTTTGAAGGTTTTTGCTGCTTTTTAAAAGATGAATGTAAAAATGTGCCGCTTCAAAAAACGAGAAAATTCAAAAATCATGAATTTGTAGGTGGGAAGTTATTACAGACCAATAAGAAGTTTTCACAGCTTAAGGAGAAGCAAAAATCCTTAATTGCAGAATGGTTTTATATTGAATGTAATAATTTCTATAAAAGTAACAATAAATTTCCATCATCCAAGAGCGAAACTGAAGCTATCCTTGATTTGGTTTATGAAAGAATACAAGAACGTGACATATGGATTCCTTTTGGAGAGATCAAACAGTATTTTGCAAAATGGAAAACTAAGATTGAGAAGAGGGTATTAAAGCAGCTTGAAAATATGTGAGCAGATTTTGGTAGAATGAGGATAATTATGTTGGAAATATATCCTGATAGATATATTGAATGAAGACTGTGATTTATGTTATGAGAAAATTGATGAAGTGGGAGTATTATGATTGTGTCTATAATGGGAAGTTGGAAGAAGCTATAATTTGTTAGTATTTACTATAATTAAACCTTCAGGGGGTGTCGAGATGTTTTTATTCTATCACCATGAACAAAATGAAAAAAATTATAATCATTATAAAGGAAAGCTATTTGAAAAATTGCTTGCAGAGTATCTGGATAAGAATGGTTATCATGTGTCTATAAGGCAGAAACATAATAGTTTAGAGTATGATTTAGAAGGACATGACAAAACAACAGCAATGAAAATTATTGGCGAAGCTAAAGCTCATGAATCATCAATAGATGGACAAACAATCAGTGCTTTTGTTGGTAAGCTAATTCCTTTGGGAATATTGGATAAAAAAGTATATGGAATTTTTCTGTCAACGTCGCCACTTACACCAGAAGCAAAAGATTATTTTAATCAAGTAAAGAAAATGGGCATTACTTGTTATACAGGTGAGGAATTATTTAATAAAATCATTGAATCTTTAAATATGCCCACAAGAACTCAAATATACAGTAAAGTTAAGAATATGAAATTTACACCATTAATGGATTATTTACTAACTACTAATTATGGCTATAATAGAGTAGTTATTGCAAGCATAAATACTTCTCTAAACCCATCTCACTTTTTTGTATTTAACCAAGATTTTGAGTTAATTGATGACATAAAACTCTTAGAGCAATATCAATCTAATATTACCATTTTATCTGCTTTAGAACCGATGCATTCACGAGCAAAGTTATCTGAAAAAAAGGACATTCGTGTTATTCAAGAGGGACTATTACTTGGAAAAGACTGGACAGATTACAGATTACCTGCAGCGCCACAGTTTTTTGTAGGTAGGAAGGACTTAATAAATGAAATAATTACATGTACTCAAAATAAAGGCTTTAGTTCAAATGTAATACAAATTAAAAGCAGATCAGGAGTCGGTAAAAGTTCGATTTTGCGTATTCCGGATTATTCGGACAGTATTTCCGGGAGTATCCGGACAATAAAACCGGATACATCCGGACACCTTGTCATGTACTTTGATTTTACATAAAAATTCACTTAGAAACAAATATTTTTTCA
>Ga0209537_1003539_pt1 | contig 14211 bp, 10 predicted proteins | sample BioPla4DNA1_FD_187698 | JGI IMG/M metagenome (GOLD analysis project Ga0209537, IMG submission 187698) | Biogas fermentation microbial communities from Germany - Plant 4 DNA1 (SPAdes) (version 2) | ecosystem: Engineered > Bioreactor > Anaerobic > Digestate | place: Bielefeld, North...
CATATGCAAGAACAATCTGGTTCTTCTTGATAAGTCACAAAAGTAAATATTAACTTTTTTGCCTCCGCAACCGAAGGCCTTTTTGTTGTGCTTGAAATTACAAATTAATCTAATAAATTAGTGTTAAGTTATTAAAATTGCTCAAATAAACCTCTGCTCATTTTTTCATACGAAACTTTACACTATCTTTTTTAATATATATTTTTTATTAATTTAATTTTTAGCATTTATCTGATGTCTAGCCACTGTATCATTCCCACTTCTTTAAGTGATGGATAACCAGCGCACAATCTTAGATTTTCAGCCAAGCTGAAAATCATCTTAACCTATTACCTATTACTTTTTACTTATTACATGTTAAGCAGTCGGTTTAAATCTCTTTAATCTTAATGCATTAGTTACTACTGATACTGAGCTTAAACTCATAGCTGCTCCTGCTATCATAGGATTTAATAGTGGTCCTCCAAATATATGAAGTAATCCCATTGCAACTGGTATTCCAATAGTATTATATCCAAAAGCCCAGAATAAATTTTGTTTTATATTTCTTATAGTACTTTTACTTAACTCTACAGCTGTTGGCACATCCATTAAATCACTTCTCATAAGAACTATATCTGCGGATTCCATAGCAACGTCTGTTCCAGAACCTATTGCTATCCCTATATCTGCTTGGGCTAATGCCGGAGCATCATTAATACCATCACCAACCATAGCAACCTTCTCGCCTTCAACTTGTAGTTTTTTAACCTCATTAGCCTTATCTTCTGGTAAAACTTCTGCAAGAATTCTATCTATTCCAACCTGCTTAGCTATTGCTTCTGCTGTTTTCTTATTATCTCCAGTAATCATTGCAACTTCAATTCCCATAGCATGAAGTCTTTCTATTGCCCTTTTACTATTTTCCTTAACTGTATCAGCTACGGCAATAATTCCTGCTATTTTATTATCTATAGATATATACATTGGTGTCTTACCTTCTTTAGCTAATCTATTAGAAACTTCTTCTAAATTTTCTAAGGAAATTTTATTTTCATTCATTAATTTTCTATTTCCTATAAATATAGACTTTTCATCTATATTAACTTCTATACCAAGACCAGGAATTGCTTTAAAGAAGTTAACCTTCCTAAACTCTAGTCCTTTTTCCTCTGCAGCCTTTACAATAGCTTCTGCCAAAGGATGTTCTGAACCCTTTTCTGCTGAGGCTGCTAATTGTAATAAGTCATTTTCATGTAAGCCATTAGAAACAATTATATCTGTTACTTTTGGTTTTCCTTCTGTAATAGTGCCTGTTTTATCGAATACAATAGTTTGAATTTTATGAGCAGTCTCTAATGCCTCTCCACTCTTTATTAACACTCCATATTCTGCCCCCTTACCTGTACCAACCATAATCGCTGTTGGAGTAGCAAGGCCTAAAGCACATGGACAAGCTATTACTAAGACTGCTATAAATATTGTTAAAGAAAATACTCCTGATTCCTTGCCTATAAAATACCATCCTAATCCAGAAATAACTGCTAATACAATTACTATTGGAACAAAATATCCTGAAATAATATCGGCTAATTTTGCAATTGGTGCTTTTGAACCTTGAGCCTCTTCTACTAATTTAATTATTTGGGAAAGGGCTGTATCTTTTCCTACCTTAGTAGCTCTGTATTTAATAGTACCATTTTTATTTATACTTGCACCTATTATTTTATCTCCAACGTTCTTTTCTACAGGAATACTTTCTCCTGTTAACATTGATTCATCTACAGAAGTAATTCCCTCAACAACTTCTCCATCAACTGGCATCTTTTCACCAGGTTTAACTACTATTATATCTCCTACTTCTACTTCATCAATAGAAATTTCTTCTTCCTTTCCATTTCTTATAACTATAGCTGTTTTAGGAGCAAGACCCATTAATTTTTTAATTGCTTCAGAACTCTTTCCTTTAGAAACAGCTTCTAAATATTTACCTAGAGTGATTAAAGTAATAATTACTGCTGCTGATTCAAAGTATAAATCCATTGCATATTCATGATGTCCTGTGAAAATCTTATAAGTTGCAAATATTCCATAAAGCACTGCAGCTGATGTTCCTATTGCAATAAGAGAATCCATATTAGGACTTCCTTTAAATAAGGTTTTAAATCCAATCTTATAATATTTATTTCCTGCAATTACTACTGGTATAGTTAAAATTAACTGAACAAATGCAAAGGCTTCAGGATTCATATGGGGATCTAAGAACATTGGAAGAGGTGCCCCTAACATATGTCCCATTGATATATAAAGTAATGGAACTGTAAATATAGCAGCTGCTATAAACTTTTTCCATAAAACACTAATTTCTTTTTCTTTTTTCTCCTTATCTGTATCTACTGAAACAACTTCTTCAACCGCCTTATATCCTGCTTTTTCGATGGCCTTTTTTATTTCTGAAAGTCTTAACTTATCTGCTTCATAACTTATTGCTAATTTTTCTGTTGCTAAATTCACATTTGATTCCACTACACCATCTAGTTTCCTTGTTACTCTTTCTACTGCTTTTGCACAAGCTGCACAAGTCATTCCTTCTATCTTAATTGTCTTGCTAACAGTATTATCAATAGCTTTATATCCTGCTTTCTCAATAGCATTCTTAATATCTTGAAGCTTAAGCTTTTCCTCATCAAAATCTATATTTAACTTTTCTGTAGCAAGATTAACATTTGATTCTATTACTCCATCTAGCTTTCTTGTTACTCTCTCTACTGCTTTTGCACAAGCTGCACAGGTCATTCCTTCTATCTTTAATGACTTTTTTGCCATTTACATACCTCCTTAGATAATGCCTATTTCCCAATTACCTTTGATAAAAGATTCATAATTTCCTCTATCTTTTCTGGTCCTTTATTATTTTCAACGGCTTCTATAACACAATGATTCATATGCTGTTTTAAAATAAGCAGATTTGCCTTCTTTAAAAGAGATTGGGCAGCAATAATTTGATTAGATACATCTACACAATATCTTTCATCCTCAATCATCTTAATAGCTGCTTCTACTTGCCCCTTAGCTATTTTTAATGTTTTTAAAGCCTGTTTTTTCTCATTATTCATAGCATTACTCCTTTCACCCTATCCCCCCGGTAGGGGTATATTTATATAGTATTCTTATCTTTATATTTTGTCAATGCCCTTTAAATTATTTTTTGTATTTAAAATGCATATTAATAAAATATACCCTATAGATTAGATATATAAAGATCTATTCTATAGGGTATAGGTTTATATATAAATTATGAATGGGGTTCTATTTATTATTTGTCCATTTTTCAAATTCCTCATCAGTAGCTAATACATAATGAGAACCACTTACATGCTTATTTAAGCCTTTTGAATAGTCTATTCCACTTGTTTCGTAATCATAAGTTTCAGATATTCTTGTTTTTTCAACTGCTGGATTAGGATGAGGAATAGCAGATAACAATGATTTAGTATACGGATGAATAGGATTTGAGAAAATTTCCTCAGTAGTTCCTGTTTCAAGTAAATATCCTAAATGTAATACTCCTATTCTATTTGAAATATATTTAACCATTGACAAATCGTGTGCAATAAATAAAAATGCAGTGTTAGTCTCTTTTTGAATATCCTTCATTAAGTTTACAACTTGAGCTTGAATAGATACATCTAAGGCACTTATTGCTTCATCCGCTATAATTAGTTTAGGATTCATTACAAGAGCTCTTGCTATTCCTATACGTTGTCTTTGACCACCTGAAAATTGATGTGGAAATCTATTTGCATGTTCTTTTGATAGACCAACCTTCTCTAGTATTTTATATACTTTTTCTTCACGTTCTTCCTTACTATTATATAAGCGGTGAATATCTAATCCTTGTGCAACAATGTCCAATACTTTTCTACGAGGATTTAAACATGCCATAGGATCTTGAAAAATCATTTGCATATTAGTTCTTAAATGTTTATCTTGTTCCTTAGTTAACTTACCAGATATATCTATCCCATCAAATTTTATTTCTCCATCAGTAGGATCATATAGACGAATAATTGAACGTCCTATTGTAGACTTCCCACTTCCTGATTCACCAACTAAACCATAAGTCTCTCCTGGATAAATTTCGAAGGAAACACCATTTACAGCCTTCACTGTAAACTTTCTGCTTACCTTAAAATGTTGCTTTAAATTTTTCACTTCTAATAAAGGTTGCTTATTATGCATTTAAATACGCCTCCTTCTTCATTCTCTCTATTCTATCACCTAGCTCCTTAGGCATTTCAACTTTTGGCGCCTTTTCATGTAATAGCCATGTTGCAGCATAATGAGTATCTGTAATTTTGAACATAGGAGGCTCTAATCTGAAATCAATATTTAAGGCATATTTATTTCTTGGAGCAAAAGCATCTCCTTCTACCTTGTTTAGTAGATTTGCTGGGGTTCCTGGTATTGTATAAAGTCTATCATCATTAGTATTAATATCAGGCATTGCAGATAATAAGCCCCAAGTATATGGGTGTCTAGGATCATAGAATATCTCATCTACTTTTCCCTTTTCAATTATCTTTCCTGCATACATTACTGCTACATAATCTGCAACCTTTGCTACAACCCCAAGATCATGAGTAATATATATAACTGAAATATTTAATTTCTTTTGAATATCTTTTATTAGCTCTAGAATCTTTGCTTGTATAGTTACATCCAAAGCAGTTGTTGGCTCATCACAAATTAATAAGTCAGGATTACAAGCAAGAGCAATAGCTATAACAACTCTTTGTCTCATTCCACCTGAAAGTTGATGAGGATAGCTTTTCATTCTCTTTTCCGGATTTGTAATACCAACAAGATCTAATAGTTCAATGGCTCTCTTTCGCGCTTCTTCTTTAGGTGTCTTATAATGCCATATCATACCTTCCATTATTTGAGCACCTATTGTCATTGTTGGGTTTAAAGATGTCATAGGATCTTGGAAAATCATTGCTATTCTCTTTCCATTAATCCTCTGTCTCATTTCCTTCTTTGAAAGCTTTAAAATATCAACTTGAACTTTTTCATTATCTCTATAATAGGTAAAATCAATACTTCCGGAATTAACCTTCCCATTATTACTTAATATTCCCATTGCAGCCTTCATGGTAACTGATTTCCCACTACCACTTTCACCTACTATTGCAAGGGTCTCTCCTCTATATAAATCTAAATTAACTCCCCTAATTGCATTCATCATACCTGCTGATGTCTCGAAGGATATAGATAAATCTTTTATTGATAATATTTTTTCTTTTTCCATCTATCCAAGCCTCCTATCTTTCTTTCATCTTTGGATCAAACGCATCACGTATACCATCAGCTAGTATATTGAAGCTTAACATTAATATTGCAAGTACTATTACTGGCGGCAATATCATATATGGATGGGTTGTAAATGACTTAAAGGCATCACTTATTAATGAACCTAATGAAGCCATAGGAGCTGGAACTCCTAATCCAATAAATGCTAGGAAAGCTTCTGTAAATATAGCATTTGGTATTGAGAACATTGTATTAGTGATTATAGCACCTAATATATTAGGAAGAATTTCTTTAAAAATGATAAAGAAATCTTTTGCTCCTAATGTTCTAGAAGCCAAAACAAATTCTTGTTCCTTCAATTTAAGCATTTGAGCTCTAGCAATACGATTCATTCCTATCCATCCAGTAATCATAAGCGAAAAGGTAATTGTAATAAGTCCAGGCTTTAATACAATAATTAATAAAGTTACAATTACTAAGTTTGGAATACCATTTAATATTTCAGCAAAACGTTGCATTGCATTATCAACTGCTCCGCCAAAATATCCTGAAATAAGACCATAGCTTAAACCAAATATTATATCAATTAAAACTGCAACTACAGCAATATAAAGAGAAATTCTTGTTCCCATCCAAGTTCTTGTAAATATATCTCTTCCTAAAATATCTGTACCAAACCAATAATATACATCTTCTAATCCTGTTTTGCTTCCATCATTAGATACATATCTATTAACTTCAACCTCTCCTGAAGAAGTATTCATAGTTTCACTACCATCAAATATTCCTAGCTTTTCTATTCCTGGAACTCTTGGTGCAAGATTTTGATGGGCAATAATTTGAGAATCATAACTATGCTCATTCATTCCAACACCAAATATTGCAAGTAAGGTAATTATTATAATAGATATTAACGCTATCATTGCCCCCTTATTTCTCTTTAAACGGGTTAGAACATCTTGCCAATAAGATTGACTAACATAAACCTTATCAACAGTACCAACATTTTCAGCACCAACTAGTTCAAAATCATCTTCTAAAAATTCTATTTTCTCATTAAATGTTGTATTACTCATGTTCATCCCCCTTTGCTAGTCTTATTCTAGGATCAATAACTCCATATAATATATCAACTAATAACATTATGCCTATATACATTGCACTATATATAAATGCTATTGCTACTATTACGTTATAATCATTTGATTGAATTGCAGTTACTAAAAGACTTCCTATTCCAGGAATTGAGAATATCTTTTCAATAACCAAACTTCCTGTCATTAAACCTACAATTAATGGTGCTAGCACTGTAATAATTGGAATTAAAGCATTTCTTAATGCATGTCTTGTTATTAATCTAATTCCATTTATTCCTTTACTTTCTGCAAGCTGCATATAATCCGAATCTAATACTTCTAACATTTCTGTTCTTGTAAAACGAGCAATTGTTGCTATTGTAAACATACATAAAGCTATTGTTGGAAGTACCGAGGATTTAAATGGTGCACCGCCATCATATAAAAGAGGAAATAAATTAACTTTAAATCCCAATGAATAAGATAGCCCTAATGCAAAAACGTATGAAGGTAAACTAACACCTAATACCGAAATTACAGTAGTCATTGTATCCCATATTGTATTATGCTTTAAAGCTGCTACTACACCTAAAACCAATCCTATTATTGTTCCTAAAAAAACAGCTTGTCCTCCAACTCTTACTGATATTGGTAGACGTGTTGCTAATAATGAAGATATAGGTGTATTTTTTGAAATTGTATATGAAACTCCAAAGTCCCCAGTAAGCATGTTCTTAACATAATTAAAAAATCTCACAAATACTGGTTTATCTAGTCCATATTTTTGATTTAATAAAGCAAGTTGTTCTGCTGTTAATTTTTCGTCATTAAATGGAGAGCCTGGCATATACTCAAGCATTAAAAATAGTATTAATAAAATAAGTAACAGTGTTGTAATAGAAATTACTATTCTCTTTAGCAGATATTTTTTCATCTGCAATTCCTCCTTTAAAAAATTACAGTGGCAAACTATTACCACTGTAATATTTAATAATTATTTAAACTTCTTATTTTTTAGTTACATTCTTAAAGATTCTTGTAACTCCAACTGAGTGGTACTCTATTCCTGAAACGTTGCTCTTAATCATTACTGCATTACCCTTTTGATATACAGGGAATATAACAGCTTCATCCATAACCATTTTTTCTGCATCTTTTAATGCTGTCCATCTAGCTTCAGGATCTAATGAAAGTTCACCATTTTTCGCTGATTCGATTATTTTATCATACTCAGCATTTGACCATAATCCATAGTTATTAGGACTATCTGTAGTCCACATATCTAAATATGTCATTGGATCTGCATAATCTGGACCCCAACGAGTTAATCCAATTTCATAATCTCCAGCTTGCATTCTTTCAACTCTATTTTTCTTAGGCATTACTTCTAATTCTATTGTAAATCCTGGTAAATTTTCTTGAACTTGTGCTTGAATAAATTGAGCTACATTTTGAGCTGATTCTGTATCTTCTACAACCATTTTATATGTGAATGTTTCTTGTCCTAATTCTTTCTTAGCTTTTTCAAAATATTCTTTTGCCTTTTCTTTATCAGTAGAAAGGTAAGGTTGTACACCTTCTCTAAAGTCTTTTCCATCAGGTCCTGTAGCAAGTAACTTTGGAACTGCAAAATCTGCTACGATTGAACCATCCTTTAATATATTATTAACTATTGCTTCCTTATCAAAAGATAATGCGATTGCTTTACGTAAATTTTCATTTTCTAATCCCTTAACCTTTTGGTTAGGTGAAATATACCATAAATAACCTGCCGCAACATTATTAAATTCTGGATCAGTCTTAAATTGTTCTACTTGCTCTCCTGCAAGTGTTGCAACATCTAAATCACCATTTTGGTATGATAGCATTGTTTGTTGAGCTTCTTTAATTACTTGGAATTGTATTCCATCTAACTTAACACTTGACGCATCCCAATATTGATCATTTTTTACTAATTCTATAGTTGTTGCTGCTGGTTCATAAGAAGCAATCTTAAATGGACCATTAGCTAAAATAGTATCAGCTGATGTTCCGAAATTATCTCCTGCCTGCTTAAAGAATTCTTCATTTACAGGATAGAATGATGGGAATGTCATTAATGATTCAAAGAATGTAACTGGATGTGATAATTCAACTACTAATGTTTTATCATCTTCAGCTTTTACACCTAATTCCTCTACTCCCTTTTCTCCTGCTAAAACAGCATCAGCATTTTTAAATCCTGCAATACTTGCCATAAATGCATATTCACTAGCTGTTTTTGGATCAGCAAGACGTCTCCATGCAAATACAAAGTCATTTGCAGTTACTGCTGTTCCGTTTGACCATTTTGCGTCTTTTAATTTAAATGTATAAGTTAATCCATCTTCGCTTTTTTCCGCAGATTCTGCCATAGCTAAAATTGGATTACCGTCTGCATCAACAGAATATAGACCCTCTGTAACTGCAGCAATAACTTCAAAAGAAGTTCCATCTGTAGCAATTTGTGGATCCATTGACGCAACTTCAACGTCAAATTGTACTTTTAAAGTACCACCAGAAGTTTCTGAAGCTTCTGAGCCGCTACCATTGTTTCCGCTTGTTTTACTTCCCCCACCACAAGCTACTAAGCTAAATGTCAATGACATTGCTACTGCCAAAGACAATAGCTTTTTGATACTTTTCATATTAAATAGCCCCCTTATTCATTAATTTTTTCATTCTTTTATGTTTTTTTATTCAAAAATTTCTTAATTTTATTATTTAATTTTTATATATTTATTTTTGAGAAAATGTAAAAAAAGGTTATTACATAAAATTATTTATGTAATAACCTTTTATTGTATATAATTTATATTTTAATAAAACTCAACTAGTTTACTTCACTAACCTTTAATAGGTTTGTAGTTCCTACTTCTGCTAGTGGAACTCCTGCTACTATAATAACAGTATCTCCTTCTTTTACAAATCCATTATCTTTAGCAGTTTTAATTGATTCTTCCATCATTTGATCTGTCGATGTCATTTCATTTGAAACTACTGGATATACCCCAAAACATGCAGCTAAACTCTTAGCTACTCTTTCATATGGAGTTACAGCAACTATTGCACAATCTGGTCTGCATTGAGAAACTCTTCTTGCTGTTGATCCGCTTTGAGTTGTTGTAATAATTGCAGCTGCCTTTAATTCATAAGCAGCATTTGCAGCTGCTCTTGAAATAACACCAGCAGTTGCAGGTATATGTGATTTAGCTTTAGATGTAGCTATTTCATAACGTAATTGTTTTTCAGCTTCTACTGCTATTTTAGCCATAGTTTGTACCGCTTCTACTGGCCAATCTCCATTTGCTGATTCTCCAGATAACATTATTGCATCTGTTCCATCATAAATTGCATTTGCAACGTCTGAAACTTCAGCTCTAGTTGGTCTTGGATTTCTTATCATAGAATCTAACATTTGAGTAGCAGTTATAACTGGCTTTCCTGCATCATTACATTTTTGAATTATCATTTTTTGTACAGCAGGTAATTTTTCCATAGGAATTTCTACTCCTAGGTCTCCTCTTGCAACCATTATTCCATCAGATGCTTGTAATATAGCATCTATATTATCTACACCTTCTTGGTTTTCTATCTTAGAGAATATCTTTATATCTTCCCCACCATTTTCATTTAATACTTTTCTTATTGCTTCAACGTCTGCTGCCTTTCTTATAAATGAAGCTGCAACGAAGTTTACTCCAATTTGGCATCCAAATTTAAGATCTGAAATATCTTTTTCTGTTAAAGCAGGTAAGTTTATTGCAACTCCTGGAACATTTACTCCCTTATGAGTTCCTACAAAACCTGTATTTAACACTTTACAATTAATTCTATTTCCTTCAACTGATTTTACTTCTAATCCAACTAAACCGTCATCTATTAAAATAGTATCTCCAGGTTTTACATCATTTGCTAATCCTTCATAAGTAACAGAACACTTAGTAGCATCTCCAACTACATCTTCGCCTGCATAAATAGCAAAGTCATCTCCAGCTTTTAATTCAACCTTTTTAGGTTCAAACTTTCCTGTTCTTATTTCTGGTCCTTTTGTATCTAACATTACTGCTATTTGCTTGTTATATTTATTTGATAATTCTTTAACTAATTTTATTCTCTTAGCATGTTCTTCATGATCTCCATGGGAGAAGTTATGTCTAGATACATTCATTCCTGCTTCTATTATTTTAGATAATATTTCTGGGGTATCGCTAGCTGGTCCTATTGTACACACCATCTTAGTTTTTCTCATATAATACACTCCTTCACTTTGGATATATTTTTTGTAATTAATAAATTTTATAATACTTTATAATCTATTTTATGATGAAATTACTTCTGATAATTCAAATAGATCCTCATCAAACTTTCTTTCTAATGCTAAAGCTTCATCTATATCTTCATCAATAATTTGATTATCTCTTATACCAATTACTCTTGAAGTTTTTCCTTCTAAAAGAACGTCTACTGCCTTAGCTCCCATTCTTGAAGCTAAAATTCTATCTGTTGCAGTTGGACTTCCACCTCTTTGAATATGACCTAAAACTGTAGATCTTGTCTCTATTCCTGTAACACCTTCAACGTATTCAGCTAATTCCTGAGCACCGCCTACTCCTTCTGCAAGTAAAATTAAATTATGCATTTTACCATTTCTTTTACCTTCAAGGATAACTTTACATAATTCATCTCTTGAAAATCCTTTTTCTGGAGTTATTATGTATTCTGCTCCACCTGCAATACCTGCATATAAAGCTAAGTCTCCACAATCTCTTCCCATTACTTCTAGTATAGAAACTCTTTCGTGAGAAGTAGATGTATCTCTAACCTTATCTATTGCATCTATTACTGTATTTAATGCTGTGTCAAATCCAATTGTAAAGTCAGTATAAACTAAATCATTGTCTATTGTTCCTGGTATTCCTACAGTTTTTACTCCTAGTTTTGATAGAAGCTTGGCCCCAGTGAATGAACCATCTCCACCTAATACTACTAGAGCATCGATGCTATAAGCTTTTAATATTTTTGCTGCTTTTTCTCTAACTTCTTCCTTCTTAAATTCAGGGCATCTAGCAGTCCTTAGGATTGTACCTCCTCTATGAATAATGTCTGATACAGATGATCTATTCATAGGAATAAGCTCTCCATTAATTAGACCTGCGTATCCTCTTTGAACTCCCATAACTTGAATTCCCTTATGCAGTGCAGTTCTAACAACTGCTCTTATTGCTGCATTCATTCCAGGAGCATCTCCACCACTTGTTAAAATAGCTATTTTTTGCATGCCGTTTCCTCCTTAACACCATAGGGGCAAAGTTTGTCCCAACTTTTGTTTAATTAGTCTTTTATTTTAATAAATTTATATCGCTTGCTATTTTTAAATAAAATTATTAACTACATTTACTACTAATCTATTTTACTTTGAAGTCGAGTTTTATGCAACTAAAATAATGCATAATTACGATTTTTATCGACTTTTTTTATAGTTTGCTATATTTATTATAACCTATTTTTTCAGATTTTATAGAATATTTAATTATTTTTATTAAACTTTCAGACAACTTTACAATTCTTTCATTGTAATCTTTTACCTTTTTACAAATTTTAAAAATTTTTGTGAATAATTTCACTATTTTCATTTGCTAAATTGCAATCTATTAAGAACTTTATAAATAATAATAAATTTAGGGCTGTTTTATAACTAACGCTACAAAACAGCCCTAATACTATTCAACTAACTTAACATTATTTTCTCCTACAAGTTCCTTAAGATAACTAATTACATCTGAATCTATGTTTATCCAAATATCTCTTGGAGCTCTATATTGCTTTCTGTCATTTGAAGTAAATATGTAAATTGCAGTATCTCCTTTATACTCTTCAGGAATTCCTCTTGCTTCTTTAATAAAAGCCTTTGCCAAATTTACATTATCAACTCTGATATAAACCTTTGTGGAATTAACCTTTTCTAATGGTTCTATAGTTTCACATATAAGCTTAGGAGCTTCATCTTCTTTAATGCTTATTCTTCCTTTTATAACAACTAAGCTATCTTCCTTTATAAGTTCTCTTACCTTATCTAAGGTTTTAGGAAATACTATAACTTCTATAGTTCCTGTTAAATCTTCTAGTTGTAAAAATGCCATCATAGTATTATTTCTTGTTATCTTCTGATTTACAGAAGTTAAAATACCTCCAAGAATAACTCTTTCATCATCATGAATTATATTATCTGGAACTTCTATATGTCCATAAGCTTCTTGTATTATCTCATGAGATTTAAATATTTTTTCTATATCAGTTGTAGTTTGCACTTTAAGGCTATAAGTATACTCATCTAGCGGATGACCAGATAAATATAATCCTGTCATTTCTTTTTCCATTGCTAAAAGATTCTTTTTAGAAAACTCTTTTATATTAGGATAATTAACTTCTGGTGCCTCTATTATATCTTCATCTAAAGCAAAGAGACTTATTTGACCATCTATATTACGTTTCTTTTCACTTGAAACTCCATCCATTAATTTTTCATAGACTGCTAATAATCTTGATCTAAATACTTTAAAACAATCTAAAGCTCCTGCCTTAATTAAGCTTTCTATAGCCCTTTTATTAACTGCAGATAAGTCTATTTTATTAATAAAATCCATTAAAGATTCAAAAGCACCTTTTTTATTTCTTGAATATACTATAGACTCTACTACATTGTAACCAACATTTTTTATAGCTGCTAATCCAAATCTTATTTTATCTCCTTTAACGGTGAATTTTGAATAACTTTCATTAATATCTGGAGGTAAAACTTCTATTCCTAAACTTTCTGCAAAATTTATATAATTAGCAACCTTTTCACTTGTTCCCATAACAGAATTAAGCATTGCTGCAATGGTTTCTACCGGATAGTATTTCATTAAATATGCAGTTTGATAACTAACTACTGCATAAGCTGCAGCATGAGATTTATTGAAGGCATAACTTGCAAAGTCCATCATCTGATCAAAGATTTTATTTGCAGCTTCTTCTGAAATCCCATTTCTTAAGCATCCTGGAACCTCTACAGTTCCATCTTCCTTTACAATACCATAAATAAAATTCTTTCTTTCTTCCTCCATAACTTTATGTTTTTTCTTGGACATGGCTCTTCTAACTAGGTCACTTCTTCCCATTGAATAACCAGCAAGCTTCATAACTATCTGCATAACTTGCTCTTGATATACTATAACACCATAAGTGACATCCAAAATATCTTCAAGTTCTGGAGTAATATATTTAATCTTATCTGGATTTTTCTTTCCTTCTATATAGTTAGGAATTTCTGCCATAGGACCTGGTCTATATAAAGAATTACCAGCTATGATATCTTCTATAGAATCAGGTTTTAATTCCTTCATAAATGCAGTCATTCCTGGAGATTCAAATTGAAAAATACCTGCTGTCTTTCCCTCTCCAAACATTTTATATACATTCTGATCTTCAAAGTCTATTTTATCTAAATCTAGGTCTATCCCCCTATTTTCTTTTATCATCTTCACTGCATCATTTATAACTGTTAATGTTCTTAATCCCAAGAAATCCATCTTTAAAAGACCTAACTCTTCTAAAGTTGTCATATCAAATTGGGTAACAATAGAATCCTCATTTTTTTGAAGGGGTACATATTCAACCAATGGTTTTGATGCTATTACAACGCCTGCTGCATGTGTTGATGAGTGTCTTGGAAGTCCTTCTAAAGATCTGCTTACATCAATTAGAGCCTTAACTCTTTCTTCATTATTATAAGCTTCCTTTAATTCTGGATTTATTTCTAAAGCTTTATCTATTGTTATAT
>Ga0209537_1003542_pt1 | contig 14201 bp, 11 predicted proteins | sample BioPla4DNA1_FD_187698 | JGI IMG/M metagenome (GOLD analysis project Ga0209537, IMG submission 187698) | Biogas fermentation microbial communities from Germany - Plant 4 DNA1 (SPAdes) (version 2) | ecosystem: Engineered > Bioreactor > Anaerobic > Digestate | place: Bielefeld, North...
ATATACCAGCTATAAATGTTTTATATTTTGCAAAGATATTTGACCAAGTACTGGACTGATCACCTGAACCGAAACCTTTTAGTTCGATTTTTCCATCCTTCATTTCGACTGAAATATCATTAATGTCCGTTGCAACTGGTTCATCATCTGCAAAAACAGGAACAACTGTTAACATTAATATGATAACTGCGAGAAAAATAAAAGATATTTTTTTCAACATGTTAAACACCCCCTTAATTTTTTATAATAAATTATATGCGACCATAATTTATTTATAAAAATATTTGGAATTTTTATTTAAATAGTCCAATGAGTAAACCAATTATACTAAATGAACCACTTATTGCTGTTATTATTCCTGACAAAACCATTGATTTAATAACTTTAGCTCTACCCACTGGGTTACTTGAATTTGCACCCAGCCTTGTAAAAAGAATAATAAAGCAAAACAGTCCTGTTAATGCCAACAAGCCTGATAGTCCTCTTATCGTATAAATCACCTGCTGTGAAAATATTGCTAAAACACCTTGTACAGAGCCTGCTTGCCTTGTAGTAAGCATTATGTTTTTAAAAAAAGATAAAACAGGAATAAGGTTTGCTGTCTGAGATAAACCCAACGATATTCCACAAAGTATTAGCTGTTTACCAAATCGTTCTATTTCTTCAGATCTACTGAGTGTAGCATTCTTTATTTGTAGTTTAATTAATGTGGCTAATAAAATAGCAAACCCTATCAAAAATACAAAAGTAAATATCGATGAAGCAATATTAAGTATATAATGAAGTCCTTCAGTAGCCATTTCTGATGCAGTTTTAGGATCAGAAAATCCCTTTGTTTCCAAAAGGTCTGTATAGCCCATAGATCTGTTATATTCATCCAACATCTTTTGAAAAGCTTCATCAAAGCTGTTTCCTGTGACAGTTATACCTGTATTTGTTTTAGCAACCCAAGAACCATTGCTTTGTTGGGTTATTGTATACTGGACAGTGTTATCATTTCTATCCAAAAACCATCCTGATTCAGCATAACAGACTGTCATACTTAACACCACTAAAATAAGAATAAATATAATACAAGTGATTTTTTTCATAAAAATCACCTCCAATTTTTATTTTTTTAACATTATATGCAGTTTTTTGTTCGTTATAATTAAAAAAAGAAGAAAAAGGTTCTTAAAAAATATATAAAGAATTAGAATAAAAAAAGAAGGGTTTAATACCCTTCTTACTATACTTTATCCAATATACTGTGATCCCCGATCCCAATCAGCAAGATAATAGTATCCTCTTTAAAGATCTACAATATCCTGTAATTCATTGTAATGATCCCATGTTTATTCCTCCTTCGTTAAATTAATGGAAGCCTATTTTTCAGTTCTGGTATTTGCTCAACAAGGGCTTTATATGGCTGTTTATTTTCAACAGCAAGCATCACAAGCCAGTTGAAAATTAGACCACTGAATGTTTGAATTAGAGTCCTATGGTTTCTTGAAAAGCGTTCAACAAAAGCACATTCAAGATCCGTCTCCTTCATATCAGGAAATTCACCAGTAAAGTTATTCATTACTTTATTGGCAATTTCACAACTACGCTTGTTACGGTCATCATAGTAACCATCGCAATACAATTCAGACAGCTTCAAGCACCACAGGAGACAGATATTTGTCCACTTTTCCTTGATTTCAGGCTTCTGCTGCTTCATTGCTTCGATAAATCCAAAATCATCTACAATGAAGCAATTAACGAAGGAATCAAATTCTTTGTATAATATTTGCGGATCTTTTACAGTTGAAAAAATTTCAACCAATTCTTTACCAGTTTTTCTACTCATAGATATTTCCTCCCTTGAAAAAATTTTGATAAAACAAAAAAACTGGTAAAGATATAAAATTCTTAACAGTCAGAATTCCAACCAGTATAAGGGAAAATATATTCCCAAAATTCACTACTTGTTAAATTCCGACCATCAAAAAATTCATACTTTACCAGTTTTATTTACTTGATAATAAATTATAGATTTTACATTACAAAATTATTACTTGTTATTGAAAGAATAAAAATAAAGATAAAGTTCAAATACACCCTATAAGGTTTGAAATCTCTTTAATTAACAAATTGTCAACCACCCGTAGGGTGGTTGGGGCATAACACAGGATAAATAAGGTCTTGCGAAGAAAATTATCATCTTTTTTTGAAATAAAACGATTTCCAATTATAAACTGTAAGATTGAAAATTCTTAATAAAAAGATTGCCAACCACCTTTCAGGTGGTTGGGGTATAACACGAAATCCAGGGCAACATTTCACTGGTAAAAAAATAAGCTGCTTTACCTCAGTTCTTAAACTGTCTTTATGCTATAATTTTCTGTTAATTATTATTATACCATAAACAACGACGCTGTGACTATCTGTTTATTTTTTATGTTCTGTTAAAAACTGCATATAATGATAAGGAAAAAGTCCAATAAAAGGGGGTATTTTAATGGAAATAAAAGAAAAAATAACAGATAAAATATTTATGATTATATGCATTATTGATATTGTTTTTCTTTTTTCTGCTTTTATTGGTTTTTATGGGATTGTAATAGGTCCCTCTATGGAAGATACATTGCATGAACATAACCTTATTCTGGTAAATAAATTACCACACACATTTAGAATGGATTATGAATACGGTGATATAGTTGTTATTGATAAAGAAATAGATAAGAAAAGAACGATCCAAAATGACATAACTGATATACTCTATGATAATATATTGACTTATTGTTTAACAAAAGAAATAGAAGGAAAATTCTTTGTAAAAAGAATAATAGGGAAGGAAGGAGATCTATTGGTTTTTAAAGATGGAATACTAACCAGGAATGGAAAAGTGTTGCACGAACCATATATCAAAGAAGAAATGAAAGATGAACCATGGGTAGTTATTGTCCCAGAAAACCATTACTTCGTTATGGGTGATAACAGAAATAACAGCATGGACAGTAGGCATTTAGGATGTATACCTAAAAGACATATAATCGGTAAATGTATTTTAAAAAAATAAGATTTTGTTGGTCAAGGGTCTTGTAATAGAGTGTAAAAAATTATTAGAAAAATCATATATATAATATTTATCTAATAATAGCAAGAAGACTCCCACCTCTATAGGTGGGAGTCTTCTTGCTTATTTATATAAAAAATATAACTTATCTCATGTTTTATCAAACCAAATCCTGTTCCTTAAACTTTCAGGAATATATTCTGCATTTGCAGGTTTAAATGATGCAAATTCTATTAATATATCATTCAATAGTGATTCAGGAATATACTTAAAATATTCCTGATTAACTTTAAGAATTTCAAACAATGTCTTTCTGTCTTCTGCTAAAAATGTTAATACCAAATCTTCTACTACATTACTGGGAGCATACTTTATAAATTTAGGGTTCTTCTTAACATAGTTATGCATAAAATTAAGTGTTTTCAGAAATGCAGGAAATTCATCCAATCTTTCTTTAATATTCTTTATTACATTTTCATAATAATTTTTTAAATACTTGATTTCTTCTATTGTTAATATTTCATATACATCAATGGATTCGGGGAAAAACCTAACTGACATAATATCATTATCCTTTGCAATTTTACACATTTCTTTATCTCTATACTTTTCAGGAACAAATGCAAGTGCCTGCCCCGCATTGGAACAAGCTATTTTACAGAGTTCATAATTTAAATCACTTTCTTTCAACCAAGCAATGTTCATTCCATCTTTTTTTAGTGCTTTTTGGGCTAATCTTACCCTATATTTGTATGGTATTTCATATAATTCAATTTCCCCTTTATCAAACATTTCAATATAATCAACGAAAGATGGTTTCTTTTTTATGCTATTGTTTTTATGAAATTTCTTTTTTTCCATTCTTTTAATAATATCTGGATCTTCAACAGACAAATCATATTCTTTTGGGATCAAGTGATTGTATTTATCCGTCTGTTCTGCTACAACTTTACATATTCTGAAAGTCATATATTTATCTGGAACATACATGATAATTTCGGGATGTTCCGAACATAAATTAAAAAAATCTTCTTCATTGAATGTTTTATCTCTTTCGGGAACATAAATAATATCATCTGGATTATTCATTACAGCAGCAAAGCACATATCCCTGTCCCTATATTCTTTATTAACAATATATAATCTAATTGCCATTTTGTTTATCAAATCAAGGTATGTATCATAATCAAATACATCTCTTAAAACATATAAGGGAATATCAGAACAATTTATTTCTTTATTGATCAGTTTATTATAATATTCATTTCTTATTTCTTCTAAATTATCAGGTTTAATAAACATAATAAACAACCTCCTTTTCCAGAATTTGATATTATTATATTTTTTTTGCATAAAAATTATAATTTTTTGTCCAAGACTATATTCCATTTACACATATTCACGCATAATAGAAAGATAATCCCAATGATAGATTAAAAACAAGGAACATTAAGGCATTTTCAGATTTAATTAATCATTGGCAGAGAAAGAATTAGATAACATTTTTATTAGAAGTTTGAAAAAAAATATGCTATTCGATTTCGAATAGCATTTTTTGGGGGAGAATTTCGGTCGCCTTAATTTTCTTATTTTATGAAATTATATTTAAAAAGAAAAAAATTATTCATTTTTTTTGTTGAAGTAAAGGCAACCGATAATTATAATACCATCGGTTGCCCAGGAGGAATGATAATTTATTTTAATATATATTATACTTCAATGGTAAATTTATTCAAATGTGAAGCTTTTTCTGTGTTCAAGCAAGTCCTGATAAACTTTGTTCATATCGTATATGTTATTTTCTTGTTCATCAATTGTACTCTTATTCTCCACTATATTGTTCTTTTTATCTTCTTTATCTTCTTTTTCTGCTGCTTTTTCTTGTGTTTTTATATTTTTTTCTAATTCTTTTCTTATCATACTTTGTCTTTCACTAAAACGCTTTTCTTCTTCTTTAAAGTTTTTAAGGATCATATTCCAATATTGGTCATCGGCAGGTTCACAATATAACTCCTGTTTGTCTATTTCTTCCATAACTATACTTATAAGTTCTGGTGGCAGATCTCGATAAAATTCAGGGAAATATTTATCAGGCTGTTCGTACATTCTCTGCTTAAAAATATTTAATTGTTCTACCCAGTCTGGATATTTCGTAAAATAAATCTTAGTTTCATGATTAAATACCTGTTCAACTTTTGTATCAGGTAACTTATCTAATGGGAAAGAAACTGCCAGCCTGGGATTACTTTTACCTTGGGTGATATCTTTTACATCAAAATATGTTCCCTGCCTTAACCATGAAGCAGCCATGAATATATCTAATGTGTTATTGTCCAGATTAATTATATATTTGTAGAAGTATTCTTTTTTATGAATTGCTTCAAAATCATTGAACATATACTTTAAACCTTCACTAAAACTATAATTACGAGGTTCAGCGTATGCCAATGCATATTCATAAATATATTGGTCAATACCCTGGGGGACTCTAACTATCTTTTTGATTTCTTGTAATACATCATCTGGGACAACATCATATTTATCAACCAATTTAATATTGCTTACTATTTTAGCAAGACTATCATAACTTTCTTCTTTTAACCAATCTATTAAAAGAAGTGGAAATTCATATATATCACCATAATTGGTTGATGTTATAAAAAATGCGTCCCAAAATTTGAACCCCCAAGCTGCTTTTTGTGTTTTCTGCATATAAATCAACCCCCTTTTTAGGATTTTTTTCTTAGATCATTATATGCAGAAAATACAAATATATAAAATTTTTACATATAATTATGGTTTATAATTCGAATTCATCATTCATATTGAACCTCTCCATCTTATAGAAGATGGAGATTCGTTAGGATATTCTTATCCTAACAGGGTTGTCCAAAAACCCTCTACTCCTATCTATCTCGAGATTTGGAGTTACTCTTTTTAGTATATTTACTGCACCATTTACATCTGCGTTTATTACAGTTTTACAGGTACTACAAATATATAAGCCTCTATGTTTGCGATTAGACTTCTTAACAATACCACAACTACAACAAGTTTGTGATGTGTAAGCTTCATCTACTTTTATTACAGAAATACCTATTTCTTCTGCTTTATACCTTATTAAGCTGTATAATCTTCCAAAAGGTATCTTGTGAAGCTTTTCGTTATTTTTAGAACCTATATCCATTAAGGTTATGCCATCACTCATAGCACCTATTACAATACATCCTATATCATTTTGTTTAGCTTGTCTTACAATTAGGGTTGATACCTTATGGATATAGTCTTTTGTGTAATTTTTTTCCTTAATGATTAAGTTAAACAGTTTTTTTGAAGTAGAGTAGCCACTTAACTTAATAACACTTTGTAGTTTAGACTTTTTCTTATTGTGTAGTCTTAACTTTGATATAAGGAATTTTCCATCATATATAGTAGGCTTTACATTTTCTGCTACACAAGTTGCAAGATTAGTTACACCTAAATCTATTGCCATAGTTTTCTTTGAATTTAATTTAATAGGAATTATCTCTTTTCTATAGACTATATGCATAACATATACAGTATGTCCGTATATTGTATGTGGTTTAATTTCAACTTCTTGTACTCTACTAAGCGATAGATTTTTCGGCAAATCTATCCATAGGTAGTTGGACTCAATAGAGTATTCTTCTTTAAGGTAAGTTTTGGTTTGTTTGGATAAGGACAACCTTAACCTATTGTTTTCAACGACAAACCCTTGTTTTTTCCATCTAACAGGGAAGTGTCCATCTTTAGGTTGGTATCTTGGTTTTTTAGTATGTTTTTTGTAGCAGTTTTCCCAAGCAATTTGTAGTTTTTCTAAAACTGCTTGTGCTGCCTGGGAGTGTAAATTCTTATACCAAAAGTCTTGTTTTAAGGTTTGTTTAAGTTGATTTAATTTCACTTGTTTATTTGCTACTTTGTAGTTAGCTACATTCCAAAGCTTAGACGCTGAATATGTTAAGTGTCCTAACACTATGGTTTGTTCTTTATTAGGGTTAAGTTGAATAGTTAAAACTCTTGTAACTTCCATTTTGTCACCTCCTTTCTATATTGTAAGTATATATGCAATTCATCTCCACCTTAAAGAAGGTGGAGTCTTCTTGCAAAATTTTTGATAAATCGAAGATTAGAAACACTTTCTATCTGAAATTTGTTACCTATTCTTGTTCCTGTTACCACTAAATCATCAAAATCGTAAGTTATATTATCTCCATCTTTCAGTTTATGAAACTCTTTTTCCAGAAACTTTTTAATTTTCATTTTATCAATATCAGTTAAATCATCTTTATGGATTAGTTTATATTCAATTTTCATAATTTCACCACCACCTTCTTATGATTTTAACATATAGGGAAGAAAAAGGGGAATTAAATAATTCCCCTTTATTTTATTACTACTGAATTTCTATCTTTTGTTATAGAAAATTTACTTATTTGTTCAGGAGTTGGATTATTAACTGAAAACCAGAAAGGATTTATACTATTAGTACTTTGATTAGCGACCAGGGACATCCAAACGGAATAATTAGGATTATTTTGTGAAATATTAATTCTTAGTTCAAAATGTAGGTGCGGCCCTGTGGATTTTCCTGTCGAACCAACGAAACCAATAACCTGTCCAGCTTTTACTTTATCTCCAACTCTTACATTCGGCTGTTTATTCATATGCATGTATATACTTATGATGTAGTCTTTATCATTATTTTCTTCTACTGGGTGTTTTATACATACCCAATAGCCTGCTGAGTTGTTCCAACCAGAAACAATAACCTCACCGTTTGCGACAGCATGAATGGGTGTTCCACTATTTGCAGCAAGGTCTATTCCGTTATGGAATTTTATTTCCTTATCGGTAGGGTGAAATCTCCATCCATATCCAGATGTAATCGTAAAGTTCTCTAACGGAATTACATAATCTTCATAGTTGTAAATCAAACCAGAAAAATCAGATATGGAAGAAGACATACCTGTATAATTTGAAGGAATATAATCCCCAGACATTATCGTATTTAGTAAATCAAATATCGTAATATCTTCATCAACATCTTCTAATTCAATGCCTTGCCTTGCTGCAACAACCATCCTTAAAAAGATAATCCAATAGTCTTCATGATTATGGTTCTTTATACGAGTTATTTGCTGGTCTTTGCTGCTGGTCAGAAGTCCCATTTTTTCTAATAAGGTTTTTCCGTAATTCCCTACATCTTTTACTGTTTCCTTTACTTTTTCCCATATCTCTTGATACCACTTAGTTGTTGTCTCGGCTAATTTCACCTGGTTTGCATACGAATTGACATAGCCGATCACATCTTCCACGATGCGAGGATTACAATCTACCATACTTGGTCTTCCATACTGTCGTGCAAAGTAAAGCATTTCTTCTTTGCTTCTTTGCGTATAGGTTGTGTGGTAGGTTGATTTCAAATATTCGATTATATTCTTCGACCAATCATAAGTTGCAGCAAAATCATCCATATCTGTCAGTGGCAAAATAGTATTAATCTGGTTATACAGCGCATCTCCACCCATTTCATAACCCTGTATAGCTTTACAGATATCACCATTAAAGCGCATTATCAGGTTCCCAAGTTCGGCCACCATATATTGAATCGATAAGCCAGGATCAAGTCTTTGGTCTTCTGTTGAATTTACTATTAATGTGAAAGAAATTGCATCCTTGTTATCCCACTGACGCTTTGCATCTATCGTTGTTTCGTTCGGCTCCACATAAATTCCGCAAATACCTTTCTTATTTGGATCATTCTGCTTTTGTTCTTCTTCTATCAACCCCATTATCACCTGGGCAACCAATTCTTTATGGTACTTCTGATCCAATCCCATTTTGGTAAAAATCTTTTTCCACTGCGGCTGTTCTAAGGCTTTGATTATTGTTCCTCCATATGCCTTTGTTTCAGGGCTTATTTGTTTATTTACTATGTGCTGTATTGTATCTGTATAACCTTCTTCTGTTCGTTCGTAAGCGTAAGGATCCTTTTCGGCTGATTTTGGTATATCCATTTCATAATTGGTAAAGTAAGCCTTTAAATAGCTGAAATAAGATTCCTGTTCTTCTTCAATGGCTTTATAGCTTATTCCAGGTTGATCTGTTGTAAGCCTGTTGTACCAACTGCTATATACCTCACCATTAAAGTATGTTTCCTCAGGGTAGGGCTTAACGGTTTTTACATCTCCAGCATAATAACGATATACATATTTGATTTTTCCATTATTCCTATTATCTTCAATTTCAAGTTTAAATTTAACCTTTTTTACAACACCTTCACCGTCATATTCAACTGTATAGGATGGGACTTTTATGTCATAAGCAGTTTTATAATCACTGTTTGGAATAAATCCTTTTGCAATAACCTTTCCACTATCACTGTCATCATATTCTAAATCAGGTATATCATTACTGTATACTTCCAGATTAACTGGTATAGTGTCAACTTGAATTTCTTCTGTGTAAGTTTCTGTATGCTTAGTAGGAAGTATAACTATTGTACCATCCTCATTTTCTTCTATATCATTTACCTCTTTTTCTTTTTCAATTTCATAAGTAACTATCCAATTTAATGCCTTCCAATGTCTTCCGACTTGATAAGCAGTCAGGATAGCTTTTTGTTCATGGTCAGCTAACATTCTTTCTGTTCTGGCTTCTTTCCTGTATGTGTACTCAAAGTTCCCAAACGGGTTAACAGCTTCTTTTATCAAAAACAAGTCTTCTGTCATACTAGAGTCAGTTAATATAACTTTTCCCAATGAATTTATATCATTGACAATCTTTTGGTATTGCGGGTGACTTTTTAGTTCTTCTGGAATATTATTTATATTGTTAACTTCATCATCTATAAACTGCGCTTTATAAATTGTTGAATCCAGTATATTATTCACGACAGGCACCCAGAAGTTATTTACTGTAATTTGCCTGTCTTTATTTAGGTAGTTATAATATTTTTCATCATAATTCTCTGGGTTGATTATTTGATCTTTTTTTGAACCTATATTGCTTATATAAGGGGAAAGTATCTTTATTTCCTTGTTATATTCTTCATTATTTTTTTCCCAATCAGATAAACCTAACCATTCACCATTTTTACCAACAGTTTTATCTGTGAAAAGATGATCCACTGAACCAACAAAATTATATAGATAATCAACTACTTCATCGTTTGTGGTTACTTTTTTAAATTCTTCATCTGTTTCATATATCTTTGCAGGGAAGAAACCATCATTTGCTTTTGTGAACTGGTTATTGTAATGTGTAGTAACATATTTTTGTGCTGCGTCTGCGTCATACTTTCCGTCAACATATAAAAGTTGCTTGAAACTTACAGCAATTGCCCTGTCATAAAGCAATACAGGGGCTAATCCAAAATCCTTTAATGTTCTTGGTGCAAGTTCCACTGGGTTTTCAGGTTCATACCTATAAACAGGGAAATTAAGGTATTCATTCCAGGCATAGTCTTCATCACATTTATTTGTATAACTTGGATCTTCCAGTGCCATATCAACTTCAACAATCTTCCCATCGATCTTCCTTATATGGTAACGAAAGTCCTTTTCACTTATATCAGGATTAAGTATATAATTGCCGTTTTTGTCAAGAATCGACATTAATTTCGATTTTCCTTTATAATCCCATTCCCAGTCTACACCTTCTTTTCCTTCTTTCTTTTCTTCAATATATTCAGATAATTTCATGTAATAAATTGAATTATAAGTATCTATATCTACCAATTGATTTCCATAAGTTTCTGCTATATAACCTTCAACCCTTTGACGGACTATTTCATAGTCAATATCAGCCATAATTTCTTTTTTCGTCTTAGTTGTATCAGCATTGAAGCGTATTGGGGAGGAAAGCAATATATTTCCGTATTCATCTTCAACAGGAGCAAGCTGAATATGTTTTTGTGGTGTAGGATAGCCTTTTGGAACGATTGGATTACCTTTTTCATCTGTATCGTAGAAAATTCTTTTTAATCCATATTTCTCTGTACCGTATGGGGTTGTGGTTGGCATACTATCTACTTGATAATTTATAACATTTCCATCTTCATCTACCTCAGAAGCAACATATTCATATATCATCGTCCCGATTTTCTCATCAGGATTAAGCCATACACCTGTTTCAGGGTCATATTTCTTCACATAAACATAATCTATAATATTACCCTGTTCATCTACATAACACCTGCGGTAATCATATACAACAGGCAAAGGCTGTACGAAGCCTTCTGCGTAAAGGATATTTACATCAAATGCATCATCATTATTAAGCATTTGGTTAAGTGTTCTTAACAATGTAGGATCAATAACACTATTATTAAGATCCCTTCCGTAATGGTCGCTGGCGTGATCCTCTGCCGATGTAGAAATTGTATCAAATGCTTTCCTTTGGCGCATATTCGGTATAACTTCCCCATTAGCGTCAATGTAAACCTTTTTAGTTATATCAAGGTCAGGGAAGAACTTCCTCAATTCATCAAAAATGGAATCATCTTCAGAATATATTATATAGGCTGCTGAATCAGCAACTTGGTTGAAGTATTCCTGAAGCGCAATATCAGACTGTTGCTGTTCCTTATGCAGCAAACTAAATGTTGCAATATTATTCAAATTAAAAAAGTTATACATGACTGTAAAAAAGTATGCAATAATCAACATTGCAGCCAAAATAAGAGATATATAACCACCAAACTTAATAATAAAAATTTTAATAAACTTCTTCAATTAAAACACCCCCTTTATTGCAAAAAAAATAAAATATAAGTATAGGTCAAATGATTTTCCTGTACTTAGGTAATTTTTTATAAACCTTTTTATAGCTCTATGGAATTATTGAATTCTTTAATGAAATTTTTATAAAGATATTCGGAAAAACTATTTAATAACCCACCAGTATAATTTTCTTTTCCAAGATATTTATCAGCGGCATAATCCAAAGCTGCTTTGAAACTGTCCAAGAAATAGCCGATTATATTAATTATTTGACTATTCGATAAATCTTCTTTTTTTAATTTAGTTGATAGAATACCTATTGCTATTTCTTCAACTTTGACATTATTTAATATATTCCTCTTATATTCTCTTTCTTCGATGTTATCACTGTTTAATAGAAAATCGCTTGTGTCTTTATTATATTTTTTCTTTGAAATATCATTTAAAAGCATTTTCATTTCATTGTTTAGGGTATTCATATTGACCACCCATTTTATTTAATCAGTTCATCGTCAAGGTATAAGTATAATTCATCTTCCCGATCTATATCCTGCTTTGCAACTTCAAGCCTTTTATAGAATTCAAAGTTTAAACATCCTACAATACATAATACAGCTGCTAATATTGCGAATAAAATATGTTGTGTTTCATCCCCAGCCATTAAAAAGCACAGGCTTAAAATTATGCATGTAGGTATACTAACCAACAGGGCGACAGTCTTCATGATGGTATTGAATATGAATTCACTATCATTCTGATAGAATTTTTCAACTAATTTTCTTTTTATATTGTTTTTCATAATAAATGCACCTCCAATTTTTATTTTTTTAACATTATATGCAGTTTTTTGTTGAATATTCGATAGAAAAACACAAATTCGACAATTATTAAAAAAAATTATATAAAAACCTAAAATAAGCATATGTGATATTTATGAAGCTATAAAAAGCGATAGATGTTATCGACCAGCTATGGTAAAAGAATATGCGAAGAAAGAAATATATAATGAATTAGAAAGGCAATTTGATAAAGATTTGGGGTTGTTATTAACTGACTATATAGATATCCTTGATATCAAAGAAAACATTGTCTAATAAAAAATAAAGAACCCTTATTAGGGTTATTTTTCATTTATGTCATTTTGTATTGTATTTTTTACATTTTCAACTCCAATTACTTTTCATTACATTGTAAGATAACAAAAATAGGGATCTTTTTCAGATCCCTATTTTACTACAATGTATTTATTTGAAATAGTATTAAGGATACTTGCTGCCTGGGCTTTTGTTAAGTTAGATTTTGGTCTTATTCTTTTATTATTAACTGGCATAATCCCTTCACCTAATACTTTCTTTACAGATTCTACAGCATATGCTGATACATCGTTTTTATCAATAAAGTTGTTTAAATCAACTGTATTCATTTCTTCTACATTATTAAAACTTAAAACTCTGTCTATCAGCACCATAACTTCTTCTATGGTTATATATCTATCTGGTTCGAATTTATTATTTCCGACACCTTTCACAATTCCAAGTTCTTTCATTATGCCAATATCAGGGTCTTCAGTATCATCAAAATTAGATTTTACATCTGCTTTCAAATCAAACATTTTAACCAATAATTTTACGAACCCTGCTCTGGTTATATTTTCATTAGGATTGAACATTTCATTGTCTTTTGTCTTTTCTATAATCCCTCTTGCAGCAAGTCTTTCAATTTCATTTTTTTGCTTATGATTTTTTATATCTGCGAATGTTACATTGTTATAGACTACTTTATATTCTTGTGAAGAATTATTTGTGTAGAATTCAATCTGTTTGGTTTCTTCGTTATACTTACAATTTTTTATTACTTCATTATTTTCATCAACTATTATAATTTTGTTTATATCTTCGTTTTTTTCTGGTATATAGTCTATAATAATCTTTATCTTTTTATTCAAATTCTTTACTGGTTTATCATCTGTTTTTATTTCGACTTTGACTATTGGCTTATTATCCAATATGCCCTTTGTTATATTCACAACTATATAATTTGTATCACTTGAAGAAATTATATTATTCGGAATGACAATTTCGCAAAAATCTGTTTTTATGATGAAACTAAATATGTTTTCAGTATTTTCAAAATATTTAGCAGGAAGTATAAATTTATGATCTGTATAATCCCCAGCTTGTTCTATAACAACCTGACCCTTTTTTTCTAATTCTTTTTCTATATATTTTTCATAAGCATTAACAATGACACTTGTTGATTTCTGTGTTTCAGAATGTGTTGTATGTCTAGGATTATTTTCAGGTTGTGGTATCGGTGTAGGTTCAGGCTGTGGCTGAGGCACTGGTTCTGGTTCTGGTTCTGGATCTGGTTCTGGTTCTGGTTCTGGTTCTGGTTCTGGATCTGGTTCTGGTTCT
>Ga0209537_1003549_pt1 | contig 14187 bp, 17 predicted proteins | sample BioPla4DNA1_FD_187698 | JGI IMG/M metagenome (GOLD analysis project Ga0209537, IMG submission 187698) | Biogas fermentation microbial communities from Germany - Plant 4 DNA1 (SPAdes) (version 2) | ecosystem: Engineered > Bioreactor > Anaerobic > Digestate | place: Bielefeld, North...
TCTGCTTGTAGGCACTGCCCCCACATCACTTGCTGATATCGTAATATCGCTAGTCAACGCTTTATTATTTACTTTCCTGCTTGTAGGCACTGCCCCCACATCACTTGCTGATAGTATGACTTCCCCAATCTTACCATTAACACTTTTGACTTTGCCTGCGTGTTGTAGAACATATAATATCTGTTCTGTCAAGGGCTTCCCCTTTAATTCGGCAGGTAATGTCTCATCGTTTATATCTCCTATTTGAGATAATGATAGAACTATCCCATCTTCAATATTATTCATATTAGCAGCTATTATAGGGGTGCCCTCTTCTATAATAGTGCCTTCAGATGGTATGAGAGTAATAGTCCCGTCAGGATTTTCAATCTTCTCGTAGGTCCTCGGTCTTTCTACTTCTCTGTTTTTCCATACTGTTCTTACATACGCCATTTATATCACCTTCCTTTTTAATAGACTTTTACTGCTTCTTTAGGAGACCTAAAATTCGTAGTATGATAGACATCATACCCACAAGCTATCCTTCTTCTATGTGAAGTTTTCTGAAAAACGGTTTCTATAGAGGTAGTCGGCGAATATATTCTTTCATATGCTGTGCCTTCTAGATGCTTATAATCTCCTATAACAGGTATAATCTCTACTTTAGGTGAAGTAGTTTGTGCATGATATATTGCCCCTCCGCCTCTTAGCCACATAATAATAGTATTTGTATCTAGAGAGGCAACTTCAATATTTGCAATTACATTTGTATATGTTTGACCAAGCAAAATGTCCATATAGTATAATAACCCACCCCAACCCTGCAAAAATGTTTCAATTTTTACATCTAATCCGCCTTTATGGGTTTCAGTGTTCCAAGGGGGAGCAGCTTCATTATAATTTCTATATACATAAAGTAATTGCCCACCGAAGAAATTAGAGCCAGTTACACCTTTAAAAACTACTGGATAATAGGTGTCCGCATTTCCTTCTACCCAAAAATCATGTCTATATGTTACAGTTAAATCAGCAATTCCCTTATTCCCCACTGTATCTGCATTACCACCATTTGCAGGAAGAGATGTTGGTAAATCATTACTAGTAATATATCCTACATCATTTTCTAATTGTGATATTTTGGTAGGTTGTTCACCTTTTATTTTTTCCTCTTGACTCTTCTCCCAAATATAATCGCTCAACTAAACCACCACCTCTCCACATGTATAAGCACCACAGTATTTGAAGTTAGCAGTATTACCATTATAGTGATTATATAGAAGGCTTATATTATTTTCCAATCTATTAGCATCTACAAAGCTGAAGCCCCTCTCGTATACCCATTCTGTAAACGGTTCAATCCATCCCTTTGGTTTGTACCTAGTACCTAGCATCTTTATATTGCCTTCTATCCTGTTCAGTGTGTCGGCGAATGGGAAGTCCTCAAGCTCACCATCCACTATCTCAGGATAGAAACTATATAGACCAACTAATTCGACAAGTACTGATATATTGTTCTCAACTCTAGCTAGGTCTTCAAAGTGATAATAATCGTTACTATTCCAATTAGTCTTTGTAGGTAACCAGCCCATACTATATGCCCCCTCTTGTCTCTGTTCTCCCAGATAAGTATGAAGCGTACTCAAAGGTCTGTTTCAATATTCTAGATTGTTTTTTAGCACCGTAGCTATCTTCTATTAATACAATGTCTCCGCACTCTAACGCTGGATTTTGTCTCCAGTTTACCTCATATAGTGCCCTAAGCGACCTTTCCCTCAATATCCATTTAGCTATGTCTAGCGCGTGCGACTCTGATATTATTAGCGGATTTTCATGCTTCACTGTAACACCATTTTTAACCTTAGTATCTTTAAGTGTGTATGTGGTCTTTACACCTGTTTCGAAGTTTTGTACAACCATCATCACAGCGCCGACTTGTTGGTCTAGCTTAATCTGAGGTTCGGCATATACGTTTTTGAACGTGATATTTTTCATATCATATCCTTGGTCAACGGCTGGGTACGTGCTATCACCTGCGTAAACACCAGGTCCAGTGTACAGTGCGTATTTTGTCCCAGCGTCCAATGTCCTAAACTGTTGTATCTCTACAATACCATCTCTGTTCTGTTTAACAATAGCTTTACCAGCCATCCCAATGAAGTACAATGCCTTTCTGGAGTCTATCAACTCATAAAAGCCATGTGTAGCTATTTCCCGTAGTTTCTCATCTATGATGAATTCCGTCACACCAGCCTTGGTCAATACATCTACGGCAAGGTCATATAGGTTTGTTGCGCCATACCCAATATACATTATATCCTCTAGTATATCAAATACACTGAAAGCTGTAAATGTTGTAGTTAATGCACCTTCATCACTCTTCCACTCTTTAAGGTAGAACTTACCCATATTGATGGTCTCATAGTTATTAGGCTCAACTTCTAATGATAGCGTAGCCCATACTTCCTGTCTCTCCATTAGGAACCTGTAATGCCCTTCAGGGTTCAGTATATTGTATATCCTATCCGAGTTATCTACAGTAAATTTAAGCTCGTTTGTCGGTAATGAATCACCTGTAACATTTATCTCTTCTGTAACTGAATAACTTATTAAATCACTATTCCCAAATGTCTGTGCTACACCAAAGTCTATTGCTGTTACCTTAGCTCTACGTAATGGATGCGACCATTTTAATATCTGTACTATTATCAAGTAGTAATTATCCAGACTATCTTCCAGCACATACGTAGCGTTCTTATTATCTACAACATGTTTTACCACAATTGGGCTGTAGTTATTATCAAATACTTGTATAACGAAGTCGGTAGCATATTCGTTTGTAAGGCTACTAAATGTTAAGGTAAGTCCAGCACTATTATGCCCCTCAGTGAATATGACTGCAAACCCAACAGGAGTAGCGAATGTTTTATCAGAATTACACAGGTCTCTGCTCCACCAGCCAACCTTAGACTTACCCTCATCAACCCTAGGTGGTATTACAAACGAGCCATCCAGCTTAAAGTAATCTTTCTCAAATGAAGCGTATTTGTGTGACATTACTCTACGCTTATCTATTAGCTGATTAATTCTACTTATTGATGCCTCATCATTATCCGTAAGACCATTCAACGTCGCATCGTGATAAGCATTAACATCCAGGAGCTCGAACCGTACTTCACCCTTAAAATGGCGGGCGCTATCTTGCGTATATATTTTATTTTTATACTTATCACTTACTTCTAACATAGCGCACCTACCTTTCTATCAGGTTAAATGTGACGTCTTTCCAATACCATCCCATATGGGTTCTGAACCTGCGCCTGCGTATAGGACCAGAATAAACCGTAGCTGTCTTTATAATCCCATTATCTGGGTACTCAAATGTAAAGAATACCTCAGAAGAGTCGATAATATTTAGAATGGTATCTAATTCGTCCCCAGATAATACAGGATAGGTGAGAAGAAACTTTCGCTTCTTCGCCACCAATTCCATAATCATATCACCTTCGGCATTACGGTCAGCTTTGGTAATATTATAGTGCTCTATATCAAATTCAGGAGGTGTCTTTATTAAAGTTCCGTTTAGCTTATACATTAAACACCCCTCCTCTGGTTTTCAATCTGTCTTATTTCATACATCTTTCTTTCTAGTTCTCTTATACCCCTATCATCAGCGATTAAAGTATTTACATAGATTGGCGTTACAGGAGTGCTTTCTATAGGCTGCGCGTAGGATATTGCTTCGGCCAGTAAGTTTCGCATCATATCTATCGGTTCACCACCGAATATTGCTTGTCGCACCTTTGCCATAGCACTTGGGTTTTCTACAGGTAATATTGTTTCCATCTTATTGCCCTCACTGAACCTAGCAATGTGTTCCTTCTTGAAGGTACCACCTTTAGCGTGACCAATAGTAACTGGGTCCATACTATACAGTTTTGCGCCACCGCCACCCCTACTAGTTGAACGGGTAGATGCTATGCTGCTTCTAACATTACTTTCTTCATCCTTGGCTTCCTTCTTCCAGAACTTCAGGTCATCAAAGAAATCTTTTAATTTCCTCCACATTTTATCGAACCATTCTGTTACATCATCGTAGATATCTCTTGCCCAGCCTGAGAATCCTTTCTTAGAGTTCCGCCACCATGTGTCAAAGCTTGTTTCTGTTTCTCTCCACCAGTCTGAGAACTTACCCTTTGTATCTGAGTACCATTCAGATACACTAGTGAAGGTATTCTTCTTCCATTCATTGAAACCAACCTTAGTATCCTCCCACCAATCGCTTAATTTGGTATGTGTCTCAGACGCCCAGTTACAGACCTTATCGAAAGTATCTTCCTTCCACTCTTTAAACCTAGCACCAGTATCATCCTTCCAATCTGTGAAGCCTTTCAATGTATCGGATGACCACCCAGTGAGTGATTCAATAGTATCAACTACCCAGGTACCAATATCTGTAAGTTTAGTATTTAAACCTTCTTTCCATACCTCACCAGTCTCATTCTTCCAATCTACAAAACCGTCCTTAGTGTCTTTCCACCAGTCTTCTAGCTTAGTCTTGGTTTCATTATACCAATTAGAAATCTCGGTGCCAGTTTTATTATGCCAGTCCACGAAACCTTTCTTAGTATCTTTCCACCAGTCTCCGAGGCCTTTCTTAGTATCTTTCCGCCAATTACCTATATTAGTTGCAGTACTATCCTTCCATTCTACAATGGGTGCAACGGTTTTATTCTTCCAGTCTACAAAACCGTTCTTAGTGTCTTCCCACCAGCCATCAAATGTAGCCTTTGACTCATTGTACCAGTTAGTAACGTGTTCCCAGAATGATGGGAGCAATCCACCAATTACACCATCAAGAGCAGCGCCTAATGCCGCACCCATTGGACCACCAACCATGAGTCCTATAAGAGTACCTATTGAAGCACCAACGGTTGCACCTCGACCTGCATCCGATTCGAACGCTTTCTTTAAGTCTTCCCAGAAGCGATTAACCACATCACCTAAGCCTCCACCTATTACAGCACCTATTCCTGCTCCTAATGGACCCGCTAAAGCTGAGCCTATCAGTGAACCTAGGAGAGCACCTACTATAGCACCTTGATCAACGCTACCTTCAAATATTTGTTTTAACTCCTCCCAGAAGTGACCAACTACAGCGCCTAGGCCACCACCTATAACTGCACCTATCCCTGCTCCTAGGGGTCCCCCTATGGCAAACCCTATTAGTGCTCCTAGTGCGGCTCCGAGTGTTGCCCCTCTGACGGTGCTATTTTCAAATGCCATCTTTAACTCATCCCAGAAGTGTCCTACTATACCGCCCGCGACACCTCCGAGTATAGCACCTACACCAGCACCTATTGGTCCACCAATCATTCCACCTATTATAGCTCCTAGTGTAGCACCTATTCCAACACCTATACCAGTAGGTGACTTGAAGAACTCTACTAACTTCTCCCAGAATAATCCTGCTATTGCACCAGCAACTGCACCTATCTTAGCGCCAAGAGTTGCTCCAGGTAAGCCTCCAAACGCAGCGCCTATAATACCTCCTATGATAGCACCTATACCAGCGCCAACAAGAGCTCTTTTAAGCTCTCTACTTATAGAGTCAGCAATACCTTGGGTCCATTCAGTTATCGATGCGCCAACGTCAGGGAACATCTCACTGGCATCAAATGGCGGTATAGCTGGCATCTCTATATCTGGTATGTCGAACACATCATCTAAGTCTCCAGCACCAGCATCTAGGTCGGGAAGTGTGAATACCTCATCGAATGCCATTAAAGCTTGCTTAGCTTTCTTACCTGCTTCTTTGGCCTTATCACCCATTTTCTTAAGCCCTTTACTAGATAGCTCAAGTTCTTGATTGAATTCATTAGCGATCTTCGTGTTTTCTTCCATCTTAGGTGCGAATATCTTAGATGGGTCTACGCCAAATGCTCCAGATATTTTACCCATTAAGTTATCTACAGCACTTCCGAACTTTTTACTAGCCAGTGTCATTGCAAGCAATCCGCCAACTGCTATACCAACAAGCGCAGCTAATGGGTTCGATGCTAATATACCTATAAGGAAACCTATTGCTTTACTTAGGTAAATAATACCTTGCGCTACTAGCTTAACTATCAGCAGCGATTTCAAAGCAGCTGTAAAACCAAGTATTAGTTTTATCACAGCGTTTATTATAAACAAACCACCAAGCACTGAAACGAATATTCTAACTGCAGTACTGTTACTTGTTAACATTTGCATTAATACTGCAAGTATTCGCGTAAACATATTAATAAACGGCATAACCGCGTTAAAAATGTTTAGAAATAGTTCAGTGAAAGCATGCCTGACTGGAGCTAGTGCTTTATACATAGCCACTATGTTCTGTATAAGCATCTGTATGTTAGCAGCGAATAACCGTATCTTCTGAACAATTTCTGGTGGGAACAGGTTTTCTAGCATGTAGCCAAAACCGCCCCTCCTTACATATTCCCTCATTGCTTCTAGCTTCTTAGCTATTCTCTCCATATTAGCTCTGAAGTTCTGGTACAGAGGGTCGAATGCGCTCTGGCTTATTATCAGTAAGTTCTCTTTAATCGAGTTAGCTAGGCCCTTTGTAGTTCTCTGCATCGCTGCAGCGGCTCCAGCGTATCTTTTATCCATTCCCCTAAGAATAGCTGGAATAGCTATATCAGCAGTTACTGGGGCTTTCCCTAAGTTAGATATTTGTTCATGTGTCATCCCTAGTTCTTCTCTTAGTATCTGATATGCTGGTATACCTGCATTAGCAAGCCTTATTAACTCCCTAGCAGTAAGTCTACCTTTTGCTTGTATTTGTCCTAATGCTTCAGATATATTTCTATAAGACTCTACCTTACCAGATGCTGCGGTAGCGTCCGCTATACTTCTCATTATCCTTTCCATGTTCTGAAGAGGGAACTCATACGCCAAAAGCATTCTAGCGTTATCAGCTGCCTGCTCATATACGAAAGGAGTATCTGCAGCAAAGTCCTGTAACATATCATTAAACCTCTTTGCTTTATTAGCATCCCCTATTAGACCTGTAAAAGCTACCCTAGATTCTTCAGCAGCTTGAGAGAAGTTGTACAATTCCCTAGTGACACTTTGTATTGCGTGAATAGCCCTATAGAATGCCTGCGAGACCACAATACCTTGCGTAATTCTTTTAACACTCTTATAACCTTTATCAGCTGCATCTCCGAATATCCTAAAACTCTTACTAGCACTTGTAGCACTTTTAGTAACAGCCTTAAAGTCATCGGCCACATGTTTGGAAAACCTAGTAGAAGCGGCAGAAGCAGCCTTTAAACCTTTACTAAATTGTGAAATATCTATTCCTAACTTAGCTGTTAAAACGGAGAAAAATCCCATTAGCTACACCTCCTACCATCCAGGAATTTGATCAATATATCCAAACTGTGGCTCAGCCTTATTGTCATTGGAACCATACAGCATTTGCTTATATTCTATAGCAGCATCTGCTAATGCTCTAAATTTCCTTGGTGTTGTATTCCAGAACTGTTCTTCAGTCATTCCTAGTTCTACAGTCCCGAAGAATAACATAAAAGGCCAATCCCAACCATCATCTTCTGTTGTTTGTTGTACGGATTGGCCCTGATTATTCCCGGGACTTCTTAGTTTGGGCTAGCTACCTTATCCTGTGGCAAATCTCCCATCATTGCTTCATTCATTTTTTCTGCTAAGGCTTCTAAGTCAGATAATTCTATCTGATTACCTACATAGTGCTCAGTTAGATTTTCATCCTCATGTATAAGACCTGCCCACAGGATGTATCTTATTGCGACGATACTTCCTGATTCTAATGCTTCCATGGCTTTGTCCATGGTACCGTATTTTTCCTCTAGTAATGCAAAAGAGTTCAGAGTATATCTTAAGTGACGCTCTTGCCCGTCCCCTATATCAATCTTTACAGGTGCTCTTCTAACTTTCTGTATTCCTGCCACTTACTCCACCCCCATATTAATATTATACAATATTAGGCATCTGAACATCCTCGAACCATGTTTGCATCAATGTTGCATCAGCATCAGGATGCTCAGCATCAATTTCATACTTCCAAGGTTGTACTTCTTTACCACCAATTATGAACTTCTTCTCAAGCTTAACAAATTGGCCTACAATAGTCTCCGATTGGAAGTTGATGCTGTCACCTTTTGTCTCACTATTATCTTCTGGCTCCAAGAACTTTCCTTTGTACAGCCACACATATCTATACTTACCGTTGGATTTAAGTGTCCTATAGCCTATGGCTACCCATGGTGGTACGTCACTAGCTCCGTACACAATAGCACCATTGCTATCTATTGTATGACCTAAGAGGTCCGCCTTCTGTTCTGTAGTAAGCTCATTCTTTTGTATCTCTACTTCTATATTACCTAAAGTTGTAGCTGATTCACCTGGGCCGTCATCATAGAAAATAGTTTCTTGCGATGCATTAGGGTGGATATTCAGACTCATAACACCAGGTGCTGATTTTACCTCTCCATATGTCGGATCAGATATGCCATCATCTGCCATTAATATAGCATAAACAAGATTATCGCAACCTATTCTAGTTGCCATTATATCCCTCCTCCTTAATCTCTTTCAGTAGTTATACCAATATTAAACCCGTAGGTAGTTCTACCGGCGCTATCAACTTTAATCTTAAATGGTGTTTGTCTTGGGTATATTTGACACCACCTACCATTACTTAACACCTTATATCTATCTACGGGACTTAACTCATCAAATATCTGCTTGCACTTTGCTTTAGCTACGCTAGCTTTCTTATCTCTAAAGGTCAATTGTAAAGACCTATGAGTAAACGTATCATGTAGAGGTGTAGGAGCTCCTGTGTACTCATGTATTACGAATACGCTATCAGGTTCCTCTGGCGTGAAGTCCCTAAATGAATCGATTCCATCACCTTCCACAATACCTTTAGAAGCAAGATGGTTTATTAAGTCAAGAAGTAAATCATTCATTGTTCTCACTCTCCAGTGTAGGACCTACATGCTTTATTACAGTTCTAGGGAACTTTTCTGATGCATAGTCTCTAATAGGGTCTTCAAGGAATTTCGCCTTACCCACAGGGTGGATAGCTTCAAGATCTTCATGAACTGCTACTGCGTAGTCCATAACAGGCGTTCCTGTTTTTGGGTTTATTGCAGAACCTCCGTATCCAAGAATAGCTTCGTAGCCATAGTCTTTTGCCTTCTGTATATCATAGAAGGCACTATTAGCAAGCGTCTCAGTATCTCTAGGTACTTGTCTGAGGCTCTCCTCCATTATGTCTTCGCAAGCTTCCTTAGTAGCGGCGTAAGTAGACCTTGCTACTTTACTTATAGTTGCTTCACACTTCTTATGAAACCTACTGAAATTTACATCCATAGTAACTCGCATTACAGATACACCACCACCATATCTATTTTACCTGTGTTCCCATCATAATACGGTCCTAGTGCTTTAATATTGTACTCACTACCATTGAACACTACCGCATCAGTAACCTTAATAGCGGTGTCGCCTTCAATGTATAACTGTAGATTTGATACAATATCATTACCATTAACATCTCTAACTAGCGTAACCTTACCTTGTGGATAACATTTAGTCACTATTGGCTCACCAAACAAAGGGTCACCAGCGCCATCTCTATGCAAGAAGGGTTTAATTGTGACAGGTACTGATAGCCACTTCTTTAATGATTTAAACATTGTTATGCATTCCCTTCCTAAATACCTTTTTATATCTATATTTAGGAACTGATATACCAGAAGTACTACATAACTGCTTATAATATGCAGCCTTATCAGCATAGTACTGTTGCCTGGAAGTAGGATCCTCTGATTGTGGGCCTAGCGACCTCTTTATATCCCTTGCAAACTTATCCGATATCCTTTGATATAGATTATATAACCTAAGGTTATGCTCACCGAAAGTATCTAGGATATAATTTATTTCAGCATCCAATAGTAGCTTATCATTTTCATCTGTATCACCTATGATAAACCTATATTTATCTAATTCACTATTAGCAGGGTCGCCTGAATAACTCCAAGGCATTCTATCACCTACTTCTTGATTACTACTTTGGCTTTTGTTACAGGCTTTGGCTCCTCAGGCTTTGGCTCCTCACGTTTTGGTTCCTCAGGTTTTGGCTCCTCACGTTTTGGTTCCTCAGGTTTTGGTTCATCAAGTTTTGGTTCCTCAGATAACCTATCATCCATAGGTTTAGTCTTGGTAAACCCTGGGAGAATGTCTACCCCAGACCTTGCTTTTATATAAGCAGCTACAGATTGTAGGTTATCCTCAGAAACTACAATCACTTTGCCCTCATTAACTTTAGACTTGAAACGCTTTATAGCTGTAGGGTCTTCAATTATAGACCCTACACTATAAAACTTGCCTAACGACTTGAAGGGCTTTTTAACTACAAAGCACTTCATTACGCGATGTCCTTAAAAAATACTCCCAGGTCTTGTGCTATAACTTTAGGGTCGAATGCAATTTCTCCCTCTATTCTTTCAGTTCCTAATCCTAAGATATCCATTGGTAATCTTACGATTCTACTACCATAAGCACTTGCTCCCATTAACCCAGTCCAAGTAAAGATGTATCCAGCTGATGGTTGCTTAATAGCAGGTCTTGGGTTAACATAGCATAATAAAGCGTGATCGCCCATTATGAAGTTGATATCATCTTCTTCACCTTGAGCTGCTGTGTTAACTACTGCCCATGCAACATACACATTATCTACTTCGAATAATGTAGCTAATAAGTCAGTAGTTACAATACCTTTTTGAGTGTACCTAATTCTGTCTAAAATGTCTTCATGGTTCTTCAGAGCATAAAATACTCTTGGGGAAAGAACTAATGTATTAGGTCTGAAGCCTGTCTTAGAAGCCATTTCTATGGATTGGTTAGTGATAACCCTGATTGGATCGGACATTGGGTTACTAAACTTAAGCTCTTGGTTAGTTGATGGGTTATCATCTACTCCTGTAATCTCAGTAGACCATACACCAGGTCTGAAGAACTTTCTAGCCCATTCTATCTCTCTTCTGATTAACATTTTCTGAGTAACGAAGTCTGTGGCGTCTTTATCAGCATCTAACGGCTCATCATAGTTTGCCCTGTCTTGTTCTGTTACATCTTTGTGGAACGCATGAACCCTACAATAGTATGGGTCTGACGCTTCAACACCGTAGTCGCCCCCAACGGACTCAGAAGCGCCTGCTCTCACTCTTGCTTCATCTCTGAAGAAATCTCCTTTGTTGTAAACAAAATACACGTCTGATTGTTTCTTTACAGGTATTCTTGGGAACACCTTATCAGCTATAAATGCACTCTCATCTTGCATATACGCAACGGATATATTAGTTAAAGCTCTATCTATATGTGCTTGATTCTTAGTAGGCATCTACACCTCATCTCCTTTCAATTATCTAATCAATATTGATACTAACGCACCTTCACCAGAGGCGTTAGTCATTGCAATACCAGCAACATGTCCTTGATCTATTGGAATAGCCTTTCCATTTGCATCTGATTGCACTTCTGAACCAGCTGTTATTGCAGCAGCTGCTTCTACCATTACAATACCGTTAGCTATCTCCAACACTTCACCCTCAGCAGCGTCTACCATTGATACCCCAATAACTGCTTCACCGGCACCTGCTTGAACCCCTTGTTCATCAGCATTTATTTTAACAAATCTTCTGCGTTCAACAGCAGCACCGGCTTCAGCACTAAATCTCATATTAGGAATTTCATATGCAGCCATTACTTAGCACCTCCACTCAAATATTCTTTGTATAACTCAGGGTTTTCATTGATAACTACTCCAATAGCTTTTTCCTTAGTTATACCATCTCTCTTGGCAATTTCGTCAGCTTTCTTTTCTATCTTTGACCATGCGTCTGTAGAATCAGTTCCACCCTTGCCTTTACCAACCTCCTCAAATATGTCGCTTTCTTCTAATACTTTAGCAGCTGATTTAAGTATCTCGTATACATCATCTGAAATACCTTTAACCACTTGTACTAGCTTTTCTTCTTCAACTGGAAGCGCTTTAAGAGCTTTAGCTTTCTTAATAGCTTCCTCTTCTTCTTTTTGCTCAGTTAGTTGCTTAGCAATCTGCTCAGCAGCTTCCTTTTGAGCTTGTAAAGATTTGAATACCTTTTGAACTGCTGGGTCTAAACTCTTAAGAACTTCTTCAAAGTTTTCCTCTTGTGCAGGTTCTTTAGACTTCTTCACCTCTTCCTTAATTTTCTCAAGCTCTGCTTTTGATTTCTCTAATGCTTCCTTAGTATCAGAAAGCTCTGCAGCAACTTCTGCCGGTACTTCTGCTTTAGCCTTAGCTACTTCAGCTTGAATTATTTCAGCATGCTCAGGTTTAAGCTTTGAAATAATTTCATTAAAATCCATACCTGTTTCCATCCCCTTTCTTTTATATAGTTTTATGAAGGCTGCTGAATTAGCCCCCTCATCAACCAAATCGACTCTATCAACCACTAGGTCTATAAGAAGGTTAGGCACCATTAACACCTCCTTGATTATATTATACGCTGTCCAGCGGCGTGTTATTACACTTTGATTTAAACTTTTAATCTCTTTGCCTTACCTTGGATTGAAAACATTTTATACTCGCCATCCACAACCTTTTTGAACACATCATCATCGTGTATCTTAACCGTTATGAACCATCCTTCTGGGATAGTTCCCTCAGGTATTCCCATGGCTTCCATTTTCTGCTTAGTAAACACAATAGACTCTACTACAGTACCTTTTGACTTTCCTTTATGCATTTCACCACTCTCACGGTACTCTAGCATAAAATCAATAGCTGCCTTCTCTAATACTTCAGCAGTTACTACATCGCCATCCCAATCTAACGGTAATGAGCCATCGGCATTCTTTGCTACATTAGCCCAACCACTCACAAGCTTTTCAAACTTATTGGATTTACAAACCTCTGCACTTATATTTATGGGCTGTTCAATATACAACGATTCATCATATCTTACATAGGTACCGTCATCCAGATACACTGACTCACTATTTGTTATGCTTGTATTCTCATATCCATACCCATCATCATTAATATAGATGGTATTCCTATTAACATTTTCTATAGTCTTACTAGCCATTTCAATTCCCCCCTTACATATAATCTAACTCATTTTGCTCAAAGATATTATCTACAGTGTCATCGTCATTAAAACTTTCATCTATAGGTTCTTTCTTGCCTTGGTCTCTGTAGACCTCATTGAATACTTCCTCTGACATCTGTGGCAGACTTGATATCTTCCTCAAGTGGTTCATCAGTTCCATGTCGCCTGATATATCTAATCCCATTGAACGAAGTAACAATGCAATCTCTTTCAGACTTGGGGATTCAATGTTTCCAGGCACTATCTTTGGATAATCAGTTATACCTTCGAAATTATTATAGTGCATCAATTTAGGCACTGCGTATTTATTGAATATATCTGCTATATTCTGTATTTGAGCATTAAGTGCAGTAGCTAATAATGATTGTTTAGTTTCAGCCATCGCGAAGGAACCTGTCTTCTCACCGCCCAGTAGCACCAAATCTGATAGCATAGTAATCGCAATTCTATAATCATATCTATTAATAATCGCATTCGTATCAAATTGTCTAGCTGAGCCTGAGGATAATAACTTGAATTCCCAACCATGTGGAAGCAATACACCTTCTTCACTATCTCGTCTAACATTTCGTATTAACTCTTCTGCATTCTGTCTAAGCTTCACAAGCCTTGTATCTTCATCATTCCAAAGGTCTAAACCTTCTGGTGCATATAATACTGGGAAACCTGCGAGGTCCCTTTCAATACCTATACCCTCTATCTCTTCAATATGTTTCTTGAAGTACCAAGGCCTATATGCATTTCTTAACAGTGATTTACCCTCTGGGTTATCTCTTAATACCCTAGTTCTAAACAAAAGCCCTTTTGACAGTGGTATAACTACAATCTTACCAGTATTAGGGTCATGTTGGACAAACGCCTTAATATCTCCCTCATCGTCGAACATCCACTCGTGCAACGTGGTTTGCGACCTGATAGGCATTCTTCTCCATCCTATTTTGCCATCTGAGTATTTGCTCCTGAACTTACTATTTCTCTCATGAGGTCCTCGTCTAATCTTATAGACAATTTCATGAAA
>Ga0209537_1003557_pt1 | contig 14159 bp, 11 predicted proteins | sample BioPla4DNA1_FD_187698 | JGI IMG/M metagenome (GOLD analysis project Ga0209537, IMG submission 187698) | Biogas fermentation microbial communities from Germany - Plant 4 DNA1 (SPAdes) (version 2) | ecosystem: Engineered > Bioreactor > Anaerobic > Digestate | place: Bielefeld, North...
CACTTCATTGAAATAATGGCTTGCCCGGGTGGATGTGTAAATGGAGGAGGTCAACCAATTCAGCCGGCAAGTGTCAGAAATGCAATTGATATTCGGGCTGAAAGGACTAAGGCAATTTACAGCGAGGACGAAGCATTGACAATACGCAAGTCCCATAAAAACCCAAGAATGATGAAGATATACGAAGAGTATCTGGAGAAACCCGGAAGTCATAAAGCTCACGAGCTGTTGCACACCCATTATACCGAACGTGAGAACTATCCGGAAGAATGCAGCAGATTGTAATCGATTTAAAAGGAGGCTCAATAGCAGCCTCCTTTATATTATGTTGCTTTTGTTTCTCTTTCATCGTTACCAATTATAGGCACTGCATTTGCAGGTGTGTTATCTGCCAAATTCAAATCATTGGTGGTGGATTTGGCAGATGTTAAAGAAACTATCACTTCGTTTGGATTATTAATAATATCAAGGTTTTCGGGAACCACAAGCTCTCCAATCTTTAAACAGCCCCCCACGTTCATGTCTGAAACGTTTACCTGAATATATTCGGGTATATCCTGCGGTAATCCTTTTACGGTTATGTGATTGAGCTGTTGATTAAATACTGCTCCCTGACGTTCCTGCTTTGACTTCCCAACAATTTTTATCGGTACCTGTGCTTCACGTTTCTCATTCAGCGAAACGCGGTGCAGGTCTACATGTATATACTTTTTTTTCAAAGGGTCTACCTGAATATCCTGTATCACAGTTTGCATATTCTCATTGTTCAGGGTTATATTATAAACTGTGTTTTGACCATAATGCCGTAAATTTTGGAATAAAACCGAGCTCTCAATCTGGATTGGAGTAGCCTCCATGTCTTTGCCATAAATCACTCCAGGAATGTATCCACTGTTCCGTAACCTGTTTGCGTTTCCATTACCAACAGTATTCCTTACCTGTACATCCATACTTATATTATTCATGCAAAATCCTCCTTTGAGATTTTTAATGAGGTTCAAAGTGTTCCCGTTTCTCCTTACAAGTGGAGGGAGCCTGTTTTCAAACAGGCAGCAGGTCCAAGCACTCGTTGAATTAAGTAAAAGTCAAAGGATCAGTCATGTAAATTGTTTGGCATCAGAAAGTATATCCAATTATTAAGATTTTTAATCGGTATGATGAATTGATTTTGCACATATGTATTAAACTTTTTATTAAACATTGAATTGTTTGGGCTATTGTGGTATGTATTATATTAAGGAATATTATTGCATATCAGCGAAGGTAGGTGGTGGAACGAATGATAGGTATTCGTGCTCATGATATTGGAAAAATGCCGGTTAAAGAACTGGCAAAGGAAATTTCTAAAAAAGGGTTCAATTGTACCCATTTAGCCCTCCATAAAGCCATTACCGATTACGACTTTTCTCTTGGAAAATTAAATTCAGGCATGGCTAAGGAGATAAGAGAAGCTTTTTATAAGGAAAATGTATTGCTCTCGGTTCTTGGATGTTATATTAATCTGGTGGATCCGGATGAAAAGGCCAGAAGAGAACAGCTTGACAGGTTTAAGGAACATATCCGGTTTGCACGGGATTTCGGATGCAATGTAGTTGCTACAGAAACCGGCTCGCTGAACCGCGACTGGTCATATACTCCTGAAAACAGAACACCAAAAGCTTTTAATATGGTAGTTGAAAGCGTAGCGGAGATGGTACGTGAAGCTGAGAAATTTGGTGTTATTGTTTGTATAGAAGGTGTTACAACCCATACCGTTTATACTCCTCAAATAATGAAAAAGGTGTTGGATGAAATAAATTCAAATAACCTTCAGGTTCTTTTTGATCCCGTCAATTTACTGGATGCCGATAACGCAGACAAACAGAAAGAAATGATTAGCGAAGCCTTTGAACTTTTTGGCGACAGGATTAACATTATCCACGCTAAGGATTTTATAATTGAAAATGGAGTAAAAAAGTCTGTTCCAATAGGAAAAGGTCTCTTGGACTATCCATTCTTTATAAAACATGTTAAAGAACGAAAACCAGGCATAGAAATTTTAATCGAGGATACAAAACCCGAGGTAATGGAAGATAGTCGGCGTTATATAGAAAACCTGCTGGAAAAGGTTTAGCCGAAATCCCCGCCTATAGAAACATTTGGCAACAAGCTTTGTTTGCTCTTCGTCCATATAACATGAGTGTGTTGGATTGTTAACAAACTACATCCGGCATGCAACAAAAATGACAAAATAAGGAGAGTAAGTAAATGGCAGTAAACTTTTCAAAAACTGTCTGGCAGGCAGATCTTCAAAACGGTTATTACAAAAATCCCATTCTGTTTGCCGATTATGCTGATCCCGATGTAATAAGAGTGGGTGATGATTTTTATCTGGTAGCGTCAAGCTTTAATTATATGCCAGGGTTACCCGTTCTGCATTCAAAAGACCTGGTAAACTGGAAGGTTATAAGTTATGTAGTTGATAAACTTCCCTTCCCCAATTACAATAAGCCTGAGTATGGCAAAGGGGTATGGGCTCCAAGCATACGCTTCCATAACAATAAGTTTTGGGTATTTTTCGCTACCCCTGACGAAGGAATTTTTATGTCTACAACAACCGATCCGCATAAAGGCTGGGAACCATTAACCCATGTTAAAGAGACAAAGGGATGGATCGATCCGTGTCCTTTCTGGGATGATGATGGTAATGCGTATCTTGTAAGCGCTTTCGCGAAGAGCAGAATTGGGTTTAAAAGCATATTGCACTTATCACGTATGGAACCCGATGGCACCCGGCTTCTTGATGAAGGCGTACACATTTTTGACGGTAATCTCAACCATCCGACCATTGAAGGTCCAAAAATGTATAAAAGAAATGGTTATTATTATATTTTTGCACCTGCAGGTGGGGTGAAACCAGGTTGGCAGACTGTTTTGCGTTCTAAAAATATTTACGGTCCCTATGAAGACAGAATAGTGCTACACCAGGGTAGCACAGACATAAACGGCCCTCACCAGGGAGGATGGGTTGAAACAAAGTCGGGTGAGCATTGGTTTATACATTTTCAGGACAGGGATGCCTATGGCAGAATTGTTCATATGCAGCCAATGAAGTGGGTTGATGACTGGCCTGTAATGGGTGTGAACATCGATAACTGTGGCATTGGCGAACCTGTGAAAGAATACAAGAAACCCGATGTGGGTGGTACATTCCCTGTGCAGACCCCCGAGACTTCCGATGATTTTAACGAAAATACACTTGGTCTCCAGTGGCAGTGGAATGCAAATCCCCGGGAGAAATACTACTCCTTAAGTGAAAGGCAGGGTTTTATACGCCTTTATACCCTTAATAATGAAAACAAAACCGGGCTGTTGTATCATGCTCCGAACATATTGACCCAGTTGTTCCAGGCCCCGGAATTTAGCGCTTCTGCAAAACTCGAGTTTTCACCGGATAAAATTGGTGATAAGGCAGGTTTGGCAATTTTCGGAGATAAATATATGTACCTCGCAATAGAAAAAACAGCAGAAGGGAATAGAATTGTCTGTACTTACGGTTCGCCCACCGATAATAAGTACAGTGAAAAACTTGTTGAATCCCACACTGCAGAAGCTGAAACAGTAATATTCAGGGTTAATGTTAAAAAGGAAGCAGTGTGCTCGTTTAGCTTCAGCTTCGATGGTGAAAACTTCAAAGAAATAGGAAACTTATTCCATGCAACTGCAGGCAGATGGGTTGGTGCAAAACTTGGAATTTTTGCAATGAACTCAAATGACGATAGTACAGGTTTTGCAGATTTCGACTGGGTTATCATTGATGAACCGGATAATACCAATAAATAATGAGAAATTATATTAGCTTTAATTTTCAAAATTATAACCAGAGGTGATATTATGAAAAAATATGAGAACAATTATGGCATAAGAATGTGCGACTCGGTTATGAAAAGGCATAGCCTGCTCCCGCTTAGCTGGGCATACGATCATGGCGTTGTATTTGAAGGCCTGGAAAGGATCTGGCTGAAAACCGAAGATGACAAATATTTTAATTACATTAAGGCCAATATGGATATATATGTTGATCCTAATGGATATATAGGATATTACCAGCCCCATGAATATAATATAGACCATGTAAAGAATGGCAGAACCATTCTTATGCTGTATAGAAATACCGGCCAGAAGAAATATAAACTTGCAGCAAGTTTAATCCGTGAACAGTTAAGACGTCACCCAAGAACAAAAGAGGGAGGATTCTGGCATAAATTTATATATCCGCATCAAATGTGGCTTGATGGCATTTATATGGGTTCACCCTTCTACTGCGAATATGCGAAACTGTTTCACGAGCCGGATGCTTTCGATGATGTGGCACATCAAATAATTTTAATGTATGAAAAAGCTAAGGACCCAAAAACAGGGCTTTTATATCATGGTTACGATGAATCAAGAGGAATGAAATGGGCCGATGATGAAACTGGATGTTCGCCACATTTCTGGGGAAGAGCAATAGGTTGGTATGCAATGGCAATAGTTGATGTTCTGGATAATTTCCCCGAGAATCATGAAAAACGTAAAGAAATATGTGATATTTTCAAAAATGTAATTGATGCAGTTATTAAAGTACAGGATGAGGAAACCGGGTTGTGGTGGCAGGTTCTCGACATGCCAAAAAGAGAAGGAAACTACCTGGAATCATCATGCTCATGTATGTTTGTATACTCAATTGCGAAAGGGATACGTCTTGGCATACTTGATGAAGAATATTCAAAATACTGTGAGAAAGGATATGAAGGCATAATCAGCCGCTTTGTCAAGGAAGACGAAAATGGTATTCTTGATTTAATTGACACCTGCCAGGTTGCAGGTCTTGGAAACAATCCATATCGCGATGGTTCTTACGAGTATTATATTAGCGAACCAAGAGTTACCAACGACTTTAAGGGAGTTGGTGCCTTTATTCTGGCCTGTGCAGAAATGGAAAAATAAAATCTGCTATTAGGAGTGAAAAATATGAGCTATACAACGATTTTCAATATAACAGACTTTGGTGCGGTGCCCGATGGGAAAACCCTTTGCACCGATGCTTTCAGGCAGGCTGTAAAAAAATGCGAGGAAGCTGGTGGAGGTACGGTTTATGTACCTGCCGGAAAATTCCTTACAGGTGCCATACATCTGGTAAGCAACACAAACCTCCATATAGATGCCGGTGCGGTTCTGTTATTCAGTCAGAACCCGGAAGACTATCCGTTAGTATACTCCCGCTGGGAAGGAGAAGAAGGTGAAGTATATTCTCCTCTGATTTATGGTGAGAAGGTAGAAAATGTTTCAATAACCGGGTATGGAACATTGGATGGTCAGGGTGAAACATGGTGGAAACTGCACAAAGAGCAAAAGCTTAAATACCCACGCCCAAGATTTATATGCTTTCAGGAAAGTGAAAGGGTGCTGATTGAGGGAGTGAAAATAACAAACTCTCCTGCATGGACAGTAAACCCTGTAAGATGTAATAATGTAACAATTAACGGTATTACAATTAAAAACCCGGCAGATTCACCCAACACCGACGGAATAAATCCCGATTCCTGTAAAAATGTCCGCATCTCAAACTGCCATATCAGTGTTGGTGATGACTGCATTGCGATAAAATCCGGAGTAGAATATGGAAAATACAGAATTCCATGCGAAAATATTTCTGTTACGAACTGTACCATGCTCGATGGTCATGGTGGTGTTGTAATTGGCAGTGAAATGAGCGGAAGTGTCAGGAATATTACAATTTCAAACTGTGTGTTCGAAGGAACCGACAGAGGAATCCGTATTAAAAGCAGGCGCGGTCGTGGCGGTGTTGTTGAGGACGTTCGCGTGAACAATATCATAATGAAGAAGGTAATGTGTCCTCTGGTTATGAATTTATATTACTATTGTGGAAAGGGAGGCAAGGACGATATCGTTAAGGATAAAAGTCCTAAGCCTGTCAATGAGGGAACACCAGCCTTCAGAAGAATTCATCTAAGTAATGTAACAGCCCGGGAGGCAGGGGCATGTGCTGGTTTCTTTTATGGCCTTCCCGAAATGCTCATAGAGGATATCAGCTTTCATAATGTTTATGTTCATATGGCCGAAGATGCTAAACCCGATACACCTGCTATGATGGATGATCTTGAACCTATGAAGAAAAGGGGCATATACCTAAATAACGTAAAGGATGCAATCTTCAGCAACGTTAAGATTACCGGCCATGAAGGAAAGACATTTACCATTGAAAACTGTGAGAACATAAAAATTACAGACTGCACCGAATAAATCAAAAAACATACAATAAGAAAGCCGGCAGTAAAATGCCGGCTTTTTATGTGATGATGAACTATTTTGTGCATCAAAAATTAAGTCCTATTACTCTAATCGATATTCAGATTCATTAAGGGAAGAAATTAAACTTTCAATTTCCTCAAAAGAGAAGACATAAATGGCAACTCCCATAATAGTTGATTATTGCCGGATAATTAATTGCTAAGTAGCATTAATGCAAAACTCTCCCTGTTCTGAAATAATACCATTAAGTTCACATTATGGTATAATTGAAAAACACAGAATCAAATTAATTGCCCACTCTGCAGAAACACTTAATTTCTGGTACGAAAATTAAAACAAGGGTAATCTATATATTGAGTATTTTAATAAGGTTGCCACAATATATAACGGGGACTTAAAAATGCATCTTTTAACAATATAATTACTGAGGTGATAGATTGAAACAGAAAACATTAATTGTTACAGGAATGACTTGTGCTTCCTGTGCAAAAGCAGTGGAAAGACATGTGGGTAAAGTTTCAGGCGTTATATCAGCAAATGTTAATCTTGCTGCAGAAAAACTTACCGTTGAATATGATGAATCTGTAACTGATATTTCAAATATATGCGACGCTGTAAAAAAAGCAGGTTATGACGTTCTTGATGATATAGATAAAAGAGAGGCTATTATACCAATAGTCGGAATGACATGCGCTTCCTGTGCAAAAAGCGTAGAAAGAGCCATAGGTAAACTTCCGGGAACAATTGAAGTCAGTGTGAACTATGCCACTGAGAAAGCAAAAGTTGCATACGATCCTGACAAGACCCGATTATCCGAGATAAGGCATGCTATAGAAAGAGCAGGCTATAAACCCCTTGAAGCAGATACCGGTGAAAAGGCAGACTATGAAAAAGATCTCAGGGAAAAAGAGAGGGAATCGTTATGGACTAAGTTTCTTATTTCTGTAATATTTACCGCGCCCCTTTTCTATATCGCTATGGGTCACATGATAGGTTTACCCGTACCTGAAATAATAAATCCGGATATTCATCCGCTGAACTTCAGTTTGACCCAGCTTGTGCTTGTAATACCCGCCATGATAGCCGGATACAGGTTTTATACCCTAGGGTTTTCAAGGCTTGTAAGGCTTGAACCCAATATGGATTCATTGATTGCAATAGGCACAGGTGCTGCATTTGTTTATGGTTTGTATGCAGTTTACCAGATACTTCAGGGAAGGCCGGAATACGCCCATGAATTATATTTTGAATCCATTGGTGTAATCATAACATTGATTCTTTTAGGCAAATACCTTGAATCGGTGACGAAGGGTAAAACATCTGAAGCTATTAAAAAGCTAATGGGTCTTACACCAAAAACAGCAACGGTAATCATAGACAATAAGGAAATGGAAATTCCCATAGAAGAGGTTGAAGTGGGAGACATACTTGTTGTAAAGCCGGGGGAAAGAATACCTGTTGACGGAGAAGTGATAGATGGGAGAACTTCTGTGGACGAATCAATGCTAACCGGTGAAAGCATTCCTGTTGAAAAGCATAGAGGAAGTAAAGTAGTGGGCGCAAGCATAAATAAAAACGGAACAATAAAATTTGTAGCAGAACGGGTAGGAAAAGACACAACCCTTGCTAACATTATAAAACTGGTTGAAGACGCGCAGGGTTCAAAGGCACCTATTGCAAAAACTGCAGATATAATTGCGGGCTATTTCGTACCGGTAGTTATTGCCATTGCCGTTATTTCAGGAATTGCATGGTTTTTGTCAGGAGAATCGGTGACCTTTGCACTTACAATACTGGTTTCTGTACTTGTTATTGCATGCCCATGTGCCCTTGGCCTTGCAACACCAACAGCAATAATGGTGGGAACGGGTAAAGGGGCAGAATACGGTGTACTTATTAAAAGCGGCGACGCCCTTGAAACAGCACATAAGATAAACATGATTGTGTTTGATAAAACCGGCACAATTACAGAAGGTAAGCCGGTAGTAACAGATATTATTCCAATGAATGGTATTAGTGAAGAGCAGCTTCTTATATTATCGGCTTCTGCTGAAAAGGGTTCGGAACATCCATTGGGCGAAGCCATTGTTAATCATGCACAGGAAAAGAACTTGAATTTACTGTCCTCCGAGCAATTTGAAGCAATCCCGGGTGAGGGAGTTAAAGTCGTTGTTGACCGAAAAAATGTGCTTATAGGAAACAAAAAACTCATGGAAGACAGGAATATAAAAGTAACTCTGGGGGCAGAATTAGAAAGACTTGCAATGGAAGGAAAAACCCCCATGCTTGTTGCGATAGATGGCAAAGAGGCAGGTGTTATTGCTGTTGCAGATGTTATAAAACCAAGCAGTAAACAGGCTATTGAGGTACTGCACAAAATGGGAATAGAAGTTGCAATGATTACCGGAGATAATAAGAGGACTGCAGATGCAATTGCAGGCCAGGTAGGAATTGACAGGGTTTTGGCAGAAGTGCTTCCGCAGGATAAGGCAAATGAAGTGTTAAAACTTCAAAAGGAAGGATACAAAGTGGCAATGGTGGGTGATGGTATAAATGATGCACCTGCATTGGCTCAGGCCGATACCGGAATAGCAATCGGATCTGGTACCGATGTAGCTATGGAGTCGGCAGATATTGTTCTGATGAAAAGTGATTTAATGGATGTACCTACTGCAATACAATTAAGTAAAAAAACTATCAGAAATATAAAACAGAACCTGTTCTGGGCTTTTGCTTATAATACGGCTGGAATTCCTGTTGCAGCAGGGTTATTGCACCTTTTTGGAGGCCCGCTTTTAAATCCGATGATAGCTGCGGCTGCAATGGCATTCAGTTCGGTATCGGTATTAACTAATGCATTAAGGCTAAGAAGATTTAAGCCGATAAATAAATAATTTTAAATTATTACTGTAAATCAAAAAGAGGAATCGGAGGTGATTGAATTGGCAAAAAAGGTATATATTGAAGGAATGACATGCAATAACTGTGTTAAGCATGTTCAGGAAGCATTAATTCAAATTGACGGTGTAAAGGATGTAAGGGTCAACCTTGAAGAAAAACTAGCAGAAATAGAACTGGCCCATGAAATTGATGATGAAGTAATTAAAGAAGCAGTTGAAGATGCAGGATATGATGTAAATAAAATTGAATAGAGATGTAAAGAGGTGGAATTGCCACCTTAATTTATAATATGTCTGGCATAAAGTTATTGCAGAGTAAAGCAGTAGATAAAGATATTTTGCAATGCGTAAAACTTCTAGCACTGTTTATCTGGTTACTTAACTGTGCTAAAATAATAGGCATATTATTAACAACTTGAAGGGGGACAACATGAACTTTGAAATTGTGTTGGGACAAGTTTTGATACTGCTGATTATAATGATTGTAGGTGTTATTGCGGGTAAAACCGGCATAATTGCAGACGGCGCTTCCAAAAAGCTCTCAGAGCTTTTGTTATATGTAACTAACCCAATGCTGGTGCTGGGGTCATTTTTCTTTGAATATTCGGCAGAAAAATTAAGAAACGGTTTATTAGTATTACTGATTGCTATAGGTTTTTTCTTTTTAAGTATCTTCCTGTCGGGTATACTGTTTAAAGGGTTTAATGAAAAAGTTAAACCAATAATGCGTTTTTCCGCGGTCTTCTCAAATGCAGCTTTTATTGGGCTTCCCATGATGAAAGCTCTTTATGGACAGGATGGCGTATTTTTAGGCTCTTTTTATATTGTCGCCTTCAACATTTTTGTATGGACATTTGGTTACGCCATGTATTGTAATGTAAAAGAAAGCGGCGGGATAAAAAGCATGCTGAAAAAAGCGCTGCTGAATCCTGCAGTCATTGCCGTTTATGTGGGAGTAGTCATTTTTATTTTGCGTATTCCGGTACCCGAGGTGGTTAAAAGTGCAGTGAATTACATTGGTGATATGACAATGCCTTTATCCATGCTTATAATTGGTGCCCTTATCAGTACTACAAAGTTTAAGAACCTTGTAAATGATATTAAAGTTTACTATGTATCTGCGGTAAGGCTAATTCTAATGCCTCTTATTGCTTATGGCATTTTATATTTGTTTAAAGTTCCGGAGATAATAACATCTGTTACCGTCACAGCACTGGCAATGCCCGTAGCTGCAACCACCACTATATTTGCAGAGCTGTTTGATAAGGACGCCATATTTGCATCGAAGGCTGTAATGCTTTCAACTATACTATCCATCATTACTGCTCCGCTAATAGTTGGTATTTTATAGAAAGAAATTTATCTTAACGAAGGGTTCCTTCATTACGATTTAAGTTTTCAGGCATTTAACAGTCTTACAGCATTTGAGTACAGAATTGCATATCTTTCCTGCTCGGTTAAGTTAAGGTGAAGGAACCTGTTTAACTCTTCCTCATGGTCCCACATGGGATAGTCGGTGCCAAAAAGAAATTTGTCAGCACCATGTATTCTAATCATGTTTACCGCTTCTTCAGGTTTAAGAAAAGCGAGGGAACTGGATGTATCCATGTATAGGTTTTTCCCTAACAGGAACCTGCTGGAATCATCCCACATCCTGTAACCACCGAAATGAGCTGCAATAACGGTTAGAGATGGGAATAATTCAAGTACCCTTGAAAGTCTTTCGGGACTTGAAGAATCACGCTTTTCATCTCCCATATGTATGAGTAGCGGAAGTTTTCCCTGGATGGAAGCGTATATAGGCATCATTGACGGATGGTCAATACAGAAATTTTGAAATTCAGGGTGCAATTTAACACCTTTAAGCCCTAATGAAATAATTCTCTGAACTTCTGCACCCGGATTTTTCATGCCTGGATGAAGTGTTCCGAAACCTATGATATTATCGTATTTTTTTGCTGTATTGGCAATATAATCATTAATTGCTTTTACCTGTTCTGCACTAGTTGCCGATGAATGCACAACAAATTCTTCAACACCAATTTGCTTACCACTTTTCATAAGATCGTTGACCGTTCCCTTCCCAGACATATTAAGGTTATAATAGTTGCCTATATTAAAGACTGCTTTTTCAGCAACTTTGTCCGGGAAGATATGGGTATGCATATCGATGATTTTGTACTTAGTTTTCATGTAGATTCTCCTAATATTACAGTCGGCTCTTGCGCCCGCCTGGCATTCTTAAAGGTTATTTAACGAAAAAAACCACCCCTTGGAAGGCTTCTAAATCACTGTGACTTATTCTTATCTTCAAAAAATTCATTTGCTTTAAATAGCGCAGGTGCAATGGTTATTGTTATTACAATTCCGGTTGTTAGCTGTATTAAGTTCATTGGCACACTAAAAACAGGAGAAATCGGGTTACCGTAAAGGATGAACTCGGCAGAGTAATAACCTATTACCATGCATGCTCCGGAACTTAACATTCCAAGAATAACTCCTGCGCCAATACTCTTTGAATTTTGCTTTTTTACCAAATATAGTATAATTGCAAATATTATAATTATAACGGCAATGATTGCTGCTGTCAATTTCCACTGAGTATCCACAGCAGTTTTAATTATATTTTCAGGAGTATCTTCCAAAACTAATGCAAGGCTATCGATCGAGAAACCTAAAGCTTCTGCCAGCACATTTTTTAAAATAATGAAGAAGGTAACCCACACAGTAACAGTTAAAGCTGCAGAAATCATCACCTTCCTTTTTGTCCTGTATCTAATAATCAATCCCATAATTAATGACATAAGTGATTTTATAATTAAAGTAGGCAGCGCCCATTGTGCATACGGGGATAGAATATCAGCGAGCATTGAACCTACGCCCGATGCAAAAGCTCCGTAAAATGGGCCAAGTAAAAGGGTTGAAAGAAATATAAAACCATCTCCAAGGTGGATATAACCGTTTATAGTAGGTATCTTAATTATACTCGTAGATAAAAAAACAAGGGCTGTCATTAACCCGGTCAAAACTATTTTTTTAAGCCGAATATTTCTTATATTCATTACAATCACTCCCGCATTTTGACTTTCACATCTCATTGCTTTCATTTTTTATTATGATAGAATATAGCATATAGCTGACCACTATAAAAGTGACAGTTTGTTAAAAATTAAAGGGGACAGTTTATGATTTTTGAGTCTGCCTGGTATGATTATCAGAACCGGAATATGCCTAAATATGTAAGACTATATTATTGCATACGCAGAGAAATAGAGAAGGGGAATATGGAGCCCGATTATAAACTGCCTTCAATACGCCAGGTGTCAAAAGAGCTTGGCTTAAGCTCAACCACTGTTGAAAACGCTTATAATCAACTGATGGTGGAAGGATATATATACAGTATTCCCCAGAAAGGTTATTATGCAGCAAACCTGGATCACTCCCTTATAAATGTTGGTACCCTGCCTGTTAAAAAAGTAATTCAAAATGTAAATACCCGGGTAATTGATGATTTTCTTGACACCGAAATTTTTAATTTTGGTGACTGGAGAAAAATTTACAATCGTATAATGAGGGATTTCAAACAGAGGCTACTTATTGAAGGTGATCCACAGGGAGAGACAGAACTTCGAAAAGCCTTAGCTGATTATACGTATAAGGCAAGGGGTGTTGTATGCAGCCCTGATCAAATAATTATTGGTTCAGGAGTTCAGACCCTTTTGCATATTTTTTGCGATATCACTGCAGGTGTTGTAAAACCTGGGGTCGCTTTTGAAGAACCTGGTTTTGTTGATGTGCGGCCGATCTTTCAGAAAAGGGGTTATAAACTACATCCTGTAAATCTTGACAGGGACGGTATTAATATTAAAACCCTTTTTAAAACAGAGGCTGGGGTTTGTTATACAAGTCCCTCACATCAGTATCCCACTGGATTGGTTATGCCGGTACAAAAAAGAATGGAACTTCTTAGATGGGCAGATAACACAGGAGGGTTCATTCTTGAGGATGATTATGACAGTGAACTCAGGCTTTCAGGAAGGCCGGTTCCCTCTCTTTACAGTCTTGATAACAGTGGACGGGTTATTTATATAGGTTCCTTTTCAACCGTGATTGCACCTTCTTTACGCATTAGCTATATGATCCTGCCCGATTTTCTTAATGAAAGATACAAGAACATAATTGACGGCTATAGATCCACTGTATCCACTGCAGAACAACTGGTTCTAACAGAATATATAAATAGCGGGTTATATGCAAAACACCTTCGCCGGATGCGGAAAAAATGCTCGGAAAAACTGAAATTATTAAATCAGACTGCCACCCGGTTTAATAGCCGGTTAAAAATCTATTCTTCTGGCACGGGGACTTTTGTGCTTATTGAGGTAATGAGTAAACATAAAAATAAAAAGATTAGAAATTCATATTTATCCGAATTGTGGAATGGCTTTTATGTATTTAATTATGCCAATATCAATCCTGAAAAATACGAAGAAATTCTTGAGCAGTTAATATAGGTTCTTCTACGGGTATTGGGGAATAACGGTTTAAAATTTGAACAATAACAGTTTTTTTGTTATAATACTTTTATTGCAGTAATAGTTATACATTAATATCCATGGATGCATAAATTATTACAAGGCTCAAAAGTCCTGCACCTCTTACTGGTGGCAGGTACCTATATTTATCAACAGGCGACAAGTTAAAATCTTACGCTCTGTTGAGACTGTGTTTTGAAATTGCAGAGCAATTTCATCTAATGCTTAAGTTAAGCTTCTGTTACAAAGCACAAAACTGCATGAAAGCACCTTTGATAAGTTTTATAGTCTTGTATTTGCTGGTTCAGATTTTTTTATTGTAATTCCTGAGTAAATTGCACTTTATCAAGGCAATATGTTTTTTATATTTACAGTTTGCTTTTTTTGACTAATTATCCTGTTAAAAACATGGAAAGTTAGCCTATAGTGA
>Ga0209537_1003564_pt1 | contig 14133 bp, 10 predicted proteins | sample BioPla4DNA1_FD_187698 | JGI IMG/M metagenome (GOLD analysis project Ga0209537, IMG submission 187698) | Biogas fermentation microbial communities from Germany - Plant 4 DNA1 (SPAdes) (version 2) | ecosystem: Engineered > Bioreactor > Anaerobic > Digestate | place: Bielefeld, North...
TGATATGATTTTACAAGCTGATTCCAAAGTTTTTCCTGTTCCGTGCGGCTGACGAGTTCAATTCTTAGGGCTTCTTTTATCTCAGATAGTTTCTTTACAAACGGTTTATCGTTTATAATTATGGTTTGTTGAGATGGCATAGCAACGAATCCTTTCGATTTTGGACACAGAGGTACCCTGTCACATATTAACCTCCGAGTCCTCAATAACAATTTTACTACAAAAGATTCGTTTTGTCTACTATTATTTTAAATCACGTTGTAGTGCTAGTTTAATATTTTGGATGCATATGGTATAATTTCACTAGGCAGTCCATCCTTATAAAAGAAACATATGTAGAAGAGGATTTTTTACAAGGACTTTTTCAAAAAGCTTAGAATAATATCAGAAGACAAACTGTTATTTAGTTGTGTGTCTGGTCTGCTTTAGATCTTTTTTTGGCATACCATGCTTGCAACTAAATAAGATGAGAAGGAGGAGTCTTGCCAAAGTCTCAAATAATAAGAGCTGATGCGTTTAGGTATGCACCAGCTCTTTTGCTAATATCCCAGAAGGTTCTTTTTTCGCGATAAACCAATAGATTAAGGCTTCTCAGCTAAGCCGGAAGGTGGTGATTATCCCGTCAGATCCTTGCTAATTTTGGTGTTGGAATGCTGCTACAAAGTGGGTGGCATCAACTCATAAACCTAAGGCAAGTGGACGTAGAGAAAGCTGTATAAGATTATAATATGTTCCTTGGTATTGTACAATCACGAACCTAGTTTATTGCAAGCGTTTATATTATTACTGCATTTCTTTTTATCTCTAAGCATCAATTAAATATTCACGGGGAAAATAGCCTTCCTTAGACGAATGTTTTGAATTTTGCGTTAATGTAAATTCAACGAGGACGGAATGGGGGACTTTGGATCATGAAGCGTTTATCTTGGAAATGGATTACCCTGGGTCTAGTTGGCCTTGCATTTGTAGTTTTGGTGGGGATTCGGATTAGCAGCTCCTTAAAGAAAGAGCCAGAACGCCAAGCTATGGGGCCCTTTCGCAGAGGGAGAGGAGCTGAAACTGTAAGTGTCCGCGTTGAACCTGCCAAGCGCAGCACTGTGGAAGTGCTAGGTGTGTTTTCCAGCAGCCTGCAAGCTGAACAGGAAATGGAGATCATGGCTGGGATGGCAGGCAGGCTCGCTGCTGTAAATGTGAAAGAAGGCCAAATCGTTAAACGGGGCACGCTTCTTGCGCGCCTAGATGACAAGGAATTGCAGCTTCAATTCAAACAGATAAGCGCACGCCTTCAAGCTTCACGTGCTTCCCTGCGGCAGGTAGAGAGCCGCCTGCAAAGAGCGCGGGCTGATTACGATCGAATCAAGCAGCTTTTTGAACGGAAAGCTGCGACCCAGCAGGAACTAGAAAATGTTCGCTACCAAGTAAAGAACGCTGAGGTCGATTATGCTGTAGCCCAGACCCAGCTGCAGCAAATCGAAGCAGATTATGAATTGATGAGGCTGCGGCTGCAGAACGTCAATATTGAAGCGCCAATTTCAGGGGTTATAACAAGTACCCCGCCCATAGCTGGAGGTCATGTAAACACATCAACTTTAATTGCGCGGATCACCGTTTTAGATTCGCTAGAAGTGGTCTTCAATGTGCCGGAGCGGGACATCAATAAAATCAAGCTAGGGCAGAAACTGCTGATCAGCACTGATGCGTTTCCCGGGCGGCAATTTGAGGGTGTAGTCCACCATTTAGAGGCTGCCATAGATCCCCAAACACGGACTATGGCAGTGAGGGGGCGGGTTGCAAACCCCCAGCTGCAATTGCGGCCGGGGATGTCAGCTCGCGTAGAGATTGTTTTGGATCGAAAAGAAAATATCCTTGCTGTCCCCCGGGAGGCAATAATGCTCTTGGCCGGAGGTTCATATGTCTACACTGTTCAGGAGAACCGGGCAAAGCTGCAGAAAGTTAAGACTGGGGTCGAAGGACGTGAGCGAGTCGAAATAGTCGAAGGGCTGCGAGAAGGGGAAATGGTTGTTGTTGTGGGCCAACAAGACTTGCAAGATGGGCAGACTGTTGTCCCGCTGGGCGCCGGCGATGGAGAGAAGCAGCCGCGTGAGGATGACAGACCGCCAAGAAGGCCAGACAGAGACTCTGCGGACGCAGCCATTACCAGAAGAGGGGGCCGCGCTCAATGAACCTGGTACGCTTTGCGGTAAACCGTCCCGTTACTACTTTCATGTTTTTTATTGCTTTGACTCTCTTGGGGCTTTTTTCATACAGCCGCCTTGCGATTGACCTTTATCCCGATTTATCCTTTCCGACGATAAGCGTCTCCACTTCATACAGTGGGGTGGCACCCGAAGAGATAGAATCTTTGATCACCATCCCAATAGAACAGGCTCTCAGCACCATCAGCGGCGTCACTGGCATGAGCTCAACTTCACGGGTGGGCAGTTCCCGGGTTACCTTGACTTTTAACTGGGGTACTGATTTGGAAACTGCAATGAACGAGGTACGAGCCAATTTAGATCGGGTGCGGTCAAGGCTGCCAGATGGGGCGAGCGATCCGCGGGTGGGTCGGTATGATCCCAATCAGTCTCCGATCATGACGCTGGGCGTCTCAGGGAATCTCGATCAAGCTGAATTGCTGAGCTTGGTTAACGATGAGATAGTCTATTACTTTGAACGCTTGGATGGTGTCGCAGCTGTAAACGTGCAGGGAGGAAGGACTAGGGAGATTCGGATTGAACTTGACCCCCTTCAATTACAAGCCAATGGACTGACCATTGATCAGGTGGTCCAGGCAATTCAAGGGGAAAACCTGAATACGCCTGCTGGACGGCTTTTTGTGGGGCAGGCTCAATATACCCTGCGGACAATTGGGGAGTTTCGATCTGCCGACGAATTAAATTCCGTGGTAGTGGCAAACCGCAATGGTGTGCAGATGCTACTTAAGGATATCGCCACCATCGACGACGGCGGGGATAACCAAGACATGATTGTGCGCGTCGACGGGAAGCCCGGGGTGATAATGTCCATTCAGAAACAGTCAGACGCTAATACGGTTCAAGTTGCCGACGCTGTCTACCGCACTATGGAAGAGCTGCGCAGGCGGTACCCGGAAATTAACGTTCGCTCCATAAATGACAGCTCTACATTCATCCGGCTGACAGTCCAAAATGTGGTTAACAGCGGCCTCATTGGTGGTCTGCTGGCAGGGCTGATCCTTTTGATCTTTTTGCGGAGCATCCGCAGCACATTGATTGTAGGAATCGCAATTCCAGTTTCCATTGTCTCTACTTTTATCCTCATTGAGCAGGCCGGCATGACGCTGAACTCCATTTCTTTAGGAGGCCTGGCTCTCGGCATTGGAATGCTGTTTGATAATTCGATTGTAGTTTTGGAAAACATTTACCGACACCGCAAGCTCGGCAAGGACGCCAAAACAGCAGCCATCGATGGAACAAGTGAGATGATCACAGCAGTTACAGCTTCAACTTTGACAACAGTGGCTGTTTTCCTGCCGCTGATGTATGTAACAGGCATGACTGGCCTGCTCTTTCGCCAATTGGCCCTGATGGTTATCTTTTCGTTAACTTGTTCCCTTTTGGTGGCTATAACCCTGCTGCCTGTGATGTGCGCGAAAATCATGGGCGACAGCCAAACCCAGCGGAAAGGGATAATGAAGCACATTGACGAGCGGCTGGCAGCTGCCTTTGCACGTCAAGAGGAGGCTTACGGCGGCCTGATTAAAAAGGCTCTGGCAAAGCCGGGGCTGGTAGCGGTGATCGCCATAGTCATTTTCGCCATCAGCCTGTGCCTTTATCCTCTCCTCGGCACAGAGTTCATGCCCACCACCGATGAGGGCAATATCTTTGTATCCCTCAGCTTGCCCACTGGAACCCTGCTGGAAGTTACCGATGAAATGGCCCAGAGGGTGGAAGGGTTAATCAGAGACAAGGTTCCGGAACTTGCCAATATGGAAACCCAAATAGGCAGAGGTGGCTATGGCGGCAGCGGCACCCATTCAGCTAGCATTAGCATGACTTTGGTGCCGCGCAGTGAACGGAAGCGTTCAACTGACGAAATTGTTACTGCGTTACAAAAAGAACTGGCCGCCATTCCTGAGCTCACATCGCGGGTATACAGCCGCGGCGGTTTTGGCCAGCGGATGATGAGCATGAATTTCGGCGGCGGAGGCGGCGATCGGATTACTTTGAACATCCAAGGCCCCGATCGCGACGTGCTCTCCAGTACAGCAAGACAAATTCAGGAGCTTATTGCCGAAATCCCCGGGATTACCAACGTGGGCATCAGAAGGGACCAGGAGCAGCCTGAGTTTGTGCTAAAAGTCAACAGACAGCGCGCTGCGGATTTGGGCTTGTCCACGCGGCAAATTGCCAGCGCAGTCCAGACAGCGATGCAGGGCAGGGTAGCGACGCGGATCCAGACAGACGGTAGAGAGCAATCTGTTCGAGTGGTGCTGGCAGGAAGCGATTCTTTTACCCCGGCTGATATCGAAGCCCTGCCAATTTCTATCGGCGGAGGGCGCCATGTTCTCTTGCGGACTGTGGCTTCCTTGGAAACCAGGGACAGTCCTGCAGCCATAGAACGTCTCGATCAAAAGCGGAATGTTACTATTACCGCCTCTATGGAAGGACGAGATCTGGGTGGAACCGTTGCTAAAATCCAAGAGGCAGTAGGGAACTTTGACCTGCCTGAAGGAGTTACTGTGCATTACGGTGGGGAATATGAAGAACAGCAAAAGGCTTTTCGTGAGCTTTTGTACGCGTTGTTGCTGGCAATCGCCATGGTATATATTGTGATGGCCTCTCAATTTGAGTCTTTGTTTGATCCTTTTATCGTCATGTTTTCCATCCCCTTCGCTTTAGTGGGCGTGATTTGGATTTTGTTTTTGACCAATACCCCGGTAAACACCCAGGCCTATGTGGGTTTGATCATGCTAGGGGGGATTGTGGTTAACAACGCCATTGTTTTAATCAGTTATATCAATATGCTGCGGGAGCAGGGAGTATCCCTTGACGAAGCAGTGGTTCGTGGTGCGTCAACACGCTTGCAGCCAATTTTCATGACAACAGGCACAACTGTCCTGGGCATGGTTCCTCTTGCTTTGGGAATTGGAGAAGGTTCAGAAATTCAGGTGCCCTTGGCACGGACAGTTATCGGTGGCCTTATTGTATCTACCGTGGTAACGCTGGTTCTCATTCCGACCCTGTACCACAGCGCCCATAAATTTTTTCAGCACAGACGCTCTACCACCGGAGGGTTAGGAACAAAAGCTTTGATTTTCCTGGTGCTCTGCGGCCTGTTAGCCTTTGACATCAGCGATGCAGCAGAACACAAGCTGTTAACTGTAAACGAGGCTATTGAAGCTGCCTTAAAGACGAATATAGAACTAAAAGCAGTAGAGAATAATTATGCAGCAACAGAGTCCCGCTTCAGACAGCTTCAGGCTGGGTACAAGCCGAATCTCAGCCTGGATTCAGATTGGGGATATTCCGATTCAAATCTGGCGTCAGGGCAAACCCTGTCTCTCAGCCTCAGTGCCCGGCAGGTTTTCAACACAGGCACCATTCTTGGCTGGAAAGACCTGGATCTTACATTTGCTCAATGGGATTTGCACTATGCCAAACGCGAATTGGAGCAGAAAAAACAGCAAGTGGCATTAAATACCTTGGCGGCATATATCGAGGTTCTAAAAGCACAATCAAATGTCAGATTGACAGCAGAATCACTGCAAAGGACAAAAGCTGCTGTCGCACAGGTGCAATTCCAAGTAGATCAGGGGATGGCCTCCACTTTAGCGCTGCAGGAAGCAAAGCTCCTCGAGCGGCGGCGGGAGTTGGCCCTTGCGGCAGGCCAGCAGCGTTTGCGGATCGCAAAAGGACGGCTTAACCAGGAATTAAATGCGGAACCTTTCTCCCCATTAATGATTCAGGAGATTTCCTTAAATTGGCCAGGCGTGCTAGCTGAATTTGCAGAAGCGTTTTCAAATGAAAACATCCCTAGTTCCGACCTCGAAACTGCTCTAAGCGGGCGGCTTGAGGTAGTCAAAGCACGGCTTGATTTAAAAAAGGCAGAGGAACAGGCGCAAGCACGTGTCAGCGGACTGGTTCCTAGGGTCGGTGTAAGTGCAAATTTAAATCATAAAAACCTAATTGCCAGCCTCACATGGAATGATCGGGATCGCAACAATAATCAAGATGGCGATCTTGTCTTTTCACTGCAAAGCCCCTTCTTCCGGCAGGGGAGCGCAGCAGGCACCTCTTCTAAACCCAGCTGGAGCATTGGGGTGCAGGCAACCTGGCAGCTATATGAAGCCGGGCAAGAAAAAGAGCAAAAATTACAAGAAGAACTGAGGCTTGAGAACCTCAGGGAAACTGTAACTCAGCGAGAGCGATCTGCAATAGTTGATGTTCAGGAAGCTTATTTTACCTGCTGGCAGGCCTTTGAGCAGGTGAAAGTCACAGAACTGGAATATGACAATCGCAAGACAAGACTGCGGCAAGCAGAACAGCGGGCCGAAATTGGTGTTGCCACCCAACTGGAGCTATTAGATGAGCAGCTGCTTCTTTTGGAAGCAGAGCAAGCTTTAGTAGAGGCTAAATGGAACGCGCTTTTGGCAAGCCTCAGGTACCGGCTTGCATTAGGATTACCTGTATGGCCACTAGGTGCACAGTTTTTCAATTAGATTGGAGGCGTTCTTGATGGGGCACAGAAGATCTCTTTTACTATGGGTTTTGCTTGGAAGCCTTGTTTTTGCAGGCTTTGTCCATGGGAATGAACCAGCCAAGTTTGACCTTCACTCAGCTATAAAATATGCAGAAGAAAACAGTAACCAGGTGAAGCTGGCGAAAATTGCATTAGAGAACGCAAGAGTAGCTTATCAAGAGGCGCAAGCAAACTTGCTGGAGAGGCCTTCGGTGGTTACGCGCCAGCGTGAGGAAAAAACGTGGCAAAATGCGCAGCGTGATTACGAGCTGGTCCGCGAGAATTTGGCACTGCAGGTTGCTCAAGTTTATTATGACGTTCTGCGCGCACAAATGGCGCTGGATTTGGCAAAGCGCAACCATGCAAGAGCAAAGGCTAATTTGGAATCGACTCAGGCGCGGTATGAGTTAGGCATGGTCTCTGATGTTGATCGTCTTGCAGCAGAATCCCAACTTGCATCGGCAGCTGTCGAATTGAATCAGGCAAAAGCCTCGGAATTCAGCGCGAGGATGCGTTTTAACCGTATTCTCGGCAGAGAACTGGAAGCTCCATTTGATTTGGTTGACGAGTTTGCTTACGAAGCGGTGGAGATAGACTTGGAAAAGGCACTTGAACATGCGCTAAAGACTCGTTTGGATTTCCAACAGGCGCAAAACACCCTTGAATTAAGACGGCTGGAATATGAGGTTAGCAACAATCAGTATACTCCTCAACTTGCCATCGAGCGGGCGCGTCTGGCCATGGAGCAGGCAGAGATCCAGCTGGAAGAAAAGAAACTAGACCTCATCCTCGAGGTTCGTCAGAACTACCAAAACCTTTTAGAGGCACAGGCAAGAATACCCATCCAGGAAATGAACAGCAAGCGAGCGCAGCAATCCTTGGCAATTGCTGAAGAGCGGTATAGAGCCGGGGTAATAACATACCTGGATCTGATCGACGCTCAAAGGGCGGCTTTCCAGGCAGAGATGGCTTTAATTCAAGCTGTATTTGATTATAATATTTTAATCGCGCGCTTTAATCGAGTTGCAGGGTATCCGCTGGTAAAAAGTCAATGATGTTATAGAACAGGTCGAACGAAGACATATCTTCTCGAAAGCCATGCTGCAAAGCCAGCAGGAGAAAGGAAGGACAATGTCAGGGCAGATAAATTTTGTCTGCGACGATTGCATGGAATAAAAACCTGTGCTATAATCTATTTCGTAACGGAGGTGACAAACAATGAAAGAAGGAATTCATCCTAACTATCAGCGGACTACCATCACTTGTGCATGCGGTGCTGTTTTCGATGTTGGTTCAACCCAAAAGGAAATGAAAGTTGAAATTTGCTCCAAATGCCATCCTTTCTATACAGGTAAGAGGCAGCGGGTTTACACAGCTGCTGGACAGGTGGAGAAGTTCCGGAAGAAGTATGACATTCAATAAATGGACAATCGGCTCTGTACATCTTGCCAATCCCCTTGTACTTGCTCCCATGGCAGGAGTTACTGACCCTGCCTTTCGTCAGCTGGTGAAAGGCTTCGGTTGTGCTCTTGTCTACACGGAGATGATCAGCGACAAGGGGTTAATTTTTGCCAATGCCAAGACCCGGGAGCTGTTGACAGGACCTCAGTCGGAAAGGCCCCGGGCAGTGCAGCTTTTCGGAAGTTCGGCGGAAAGCTTGGCTGAAGCTGCCCAGATCGTTGAGGAAACGGGCGAAGCGGACATAATCGACATAAACTTTGGCTGTCCCACTCCAAAAATCGTCAAAAACGGCTCGGGCGCTGCGCTGCTGCGGGATCCCAGCCAGCCAGCGAAAATTCTCCAGAAGGTAAAAGATTCAGTGTCCCTGCCTGTAACAGCGAAAATCCGCTTAGGCTGGGACGAAGATAGATCTGAAGAAATCGCTTTGCGGCTTGCAGACGCTGGAGCTGCAGCCATCGCTGTCCACGGCAGGACCCGGGAGCAGTTTTACAGCGGCAGGGCTGATTGGGAGCCTATCGCCCGCATTTGTGCTAAAGTCGATGTGCCTGTAATCGGAAATGGTGATGTCAGAACGCCTCAAGATGCCAAACGGATGCTTTCGGAAACAGGGTGCCAGGGAGTTATGGTGGGGAGAGCCTTTCTAGGTAATCCCTGGCTGGCGAGAGAGATCCTTACATACCTCGAAAGCGGCGAAGAACTCCCACCGTCTGCAATTGACGAAAGGATAGCCTTTGCCAGGCGGCATTTGCAGTTAGTAGTGGAGCAAAGAGGCGAGCGGCAGGGAATTAGAGAGATGAGGAAGCATCTGGGTTGGTATTTCCGCGGTCTGCCTTCAGGAGCCCGGATGCGAGAGCGAATAAATAAGCTAGAAACTCTGGCAGAAGTTGAAAATTTGCTGTCAGAATACCAGAAAAACTTTGTTTAACGCCCTTGCTAAACAGCAAGGGCGTTGTTATAATATGTCTGTATACAAAAATGTGCAAGGGGAAAGAAAATGGAACTCTACCGCATCGGCGACAAAGTGGTGGACGGCAGGAAGATCCAGCGGGAAGTTCAGCGGATCCTCTCTTTGCGGGCACAGGGGTACTCCCAGCTTGAAGTTTCGCAAAGGCTGGGCATCGATAGACCCTGGATTTCGAGACTTGAAAGCATGGGCGAGGTGCGGAAGGGGAAAAAGCTGGCTTTGGTCGGCTTTCCTGTGGCAAATAAAGAAGAGCTGGCTCGTGTTGCTGCCCAAGAGGGGGTAGATTTCGTCTTTCTCCTTACAGATCGAGAACGCTGGGCTTGGGTAGAAGAGAAAAGCGGTGCACAGCTTGTCAACCAGATGATGGAAATCATTTCCAAACTGGGACAAAAGTACGACTTGGTGGTTTTCTTGGGCTCGGATATGAGGCTGAAGATTCTTGAGGCCATCATGGGACAAAAACTTGTAGGCGTTGAAATCGGCAAATCTCCAATCAAAGAAGACTGTTACGTGGAACCGGAAAAAATTCGCAAGCTTATTGCCCAATGTAAGGGGGAGGACAATTGAAGCGCGTAGTGAGCGTGAGCATCGGCTCTGATAAGCGGGATCATCAAGCGGAAGTTGAGCTGTTGGGCGAGAAAATTTTAATCGAACGCCGGGGAACAAATGGTGATATTAAGAAAGCAATTGACTTGATAAAAGAATTAGACGGCAAAGTAGATGCTTTTGGCATGGGCGGCATAGACCTTTATCTAGTGTGTGCTGGACGGCGGTATTTATTGCGCGATGCAAAAAAAATCTTGCTGGCAGCGGAGAATACTCCGATCGTGGACGGCTCTGGCTTGAAAAACACCTTGGAGCGGAGGATTATTGCCCAGCTGGCAGAGAATATTCTGGACTTTAAGGGGAAAAATGTCTTAGTGACCGCTGGCGTGGATCGGTTTGGCATGGCAGAAGCTTTGGAGGAAACTCAGTGTAATTTGATTTTAGGCGACTTAATCTTTGCGCTGGGGATCCCAATCCCTATCCGTTCAGTTAGCAGTCTTGCGAATGTAGCGAGGGTGCTGGCGCCCATCATCAGCCAACTGCCCTTCAGCTTGATTTATCCTACAGGTGAAAGACAGGAACAGAACACCCCTAAACACGAAAAGTTTTTCAAGTGGGCGGATATAATCGCTGGCGACTTTCTTTTCATTAAACGCTACATGCCTGCCAACCTCAAAGGCAAGATTCTCATCACCAATACCACCACTACAAGGGATCTGGATGATTTAAAAAAGCGGGGCTTGAGGATGCTCATCACAACAACTCCCGAGCTAAATGGGCGATCCTTTGGCACTAACGTGATGGAAGCAGCTCTGGTGGCTTTATCTGGCAAAAAAGAACTCAACTCATCTGAATACCTTGACCTTTTGGAGAAATTGCAATTTGCTCCGCGGGTGGTCAATTTTAGTTAGCCATAACAGTGAGGGAGGATTATATGGAAAAGTTCGCATTTATCATTCACCCATTAGATATAGAAGACGTTGGACGGAAATTTGGCCCCTTGAAATATCTGCCTGGACCCATACTGGAAGGAATTTTGAAAATGATTCCTCCCCTGAAAGTGTCCCACATCACCGGCGTCCGCTCAGAAACAGGTGCTGAGGCTGAAGGCTGGTTTGTGGGGTGCTCCCTGACAGCCAAACAAATGCTTTCACTGCCTGAGGACCAAGTGCTGGCGAAAATCATCAAAACAGCGCAATTGGCTGCAGAGCTTGGTGCCAAAATCGTGGGCCTCGGCGCTTTTACTTCCGTTGTGGGCGATGGCGGTATTACCGTAGCAAAGCATACCCCTATTGCAGTTACAACTGGCAACAGCTATACAGTCTACACAGCTTTAGAGGGAGTGCGCTACGCTGCGAACCTTTTCGAACTGGACCTGGAGCGGGCCCATGTGGCTATAATCGGTGCTACTGGCTCAATCGGCTCTGCTTGCGCCAGAATTCTAGCTCCAGATGTGAAATTCATGACCCTCATCGGCCGCAATCAGAACAAACTGCAGCGGCTCAGTGAGCTGATTCTCACAGAAAGCGGCCTTGCTTGCAAGGTTTCTCTCGAGCCAAACAGCGCTATCAGCAGCGCTGATATCGTGATCACCGTTACCAGCGCTGTTGAAGGGGTGGTGGATGCCCACGCTCTAAAACCAGGTGCCATCGTTTGCGACGTGGCAAGACCTCGGGACATCTCTAAACAAGTTGCTGAGAGCAGGGACGATGTGCTTGTTTTCGAAGGTGGAGTGGTTCAGGTACCAGGAGATGTGGATTTTAATTTTAATTTTGGTTTCCCTCCTGGCACCAGCTATGCCTGCATGGCTGAAACCATGCTTTTAGCCTTGGAAGGTAGATATGAAAACTTCAGCTTGGGCAAGGAATTGAGTTTGGAACGGGTAAGAGAGATTGGACAACTTGCCCAAAAACACGGGTTTAAGCTTGCTGGCTTGCGTAGTTTCGAGCGGGCCTTGGATGAGTCCGCTATTTTGGCCATTCGCGACCGTATACCCCAGAAAAGAGTTTCAAAACTCGCTTGACATCAGCGAGTCTGTAGTTTACAATATTGCTGAAATTGTAAAGAACTTTTTACGCCCACGGTTTCGGGCATAAAAGGGGTTGCTCCAACGCATATTAAGCAATAATGCGATTGGGGCACTTTATTTACTGTCTATTTTTAAGGGCAGAAAGGAAGCGAAGTAATGGCTGAAAAAGAAGTTATTCTTACCTTAGAAGGCTTGGCCAAACTTGAGAAAGACCTGGAATATCTCAAGACTGTCTGCAGACGGCAAGTGGCCGAGAGGATTAAACAAGCCCTAGAATTTGGGGATATAAGCGAGAATTCAGAATACGATGACGCTAAGAGAGAACAAGCCTTCATTGAGGGGAAAATTCTCAAACTCGAAAAAAGGCTGCGCAACGCCAAAATTATCGATGCTGATGAAAAAAACACTGGCATGGTTTCTGTTGGGAGCAAGGTGAAAGTGAGAGATTTGGAGGATGGTGAGGAGAGCCAGTTTGTGATTGTAGGCTCTGCGGAAGCAGATCCTATGGCTAATAAAATATCTAATGAATCCCCTGTTGGCAAAGCTTTGTTAGGTCAGAAGGTAGGAGATGTTGTGGAGGTCAAAGTGCCGGCAGGAGTGGTTAAATACGAAATCATAGCAATAGAATAATGGGGGAAATTCTGTGAACCATCAACAATTGTCAGAACAAGAACAGATTCGACGAGAAAAGCTTGCTGCCCTGAGGCAGCAGGGAATTGATCCCTATCGAGGAGAGTTTAAACCTGACAGTTCGGCCCAGTGGATCCTAGATCAATTTGTGCAGCTTGAAGGATCCCGCCGTGCAGTTGCAGGCAGAATCATCTCTATTCGCGGTCATGGGAAGGCAAGTTTTGCCCATCTGCAGGATCGCACAGGCAAAATTCAGCTTTATGTCAAGCAGGACGTGTTGGGAGAAGAAGCTTATCAGCTTTTTCAGCAGCTGGATATAGGCGATTTAATTGGCGTCAGTGGCGAGGTGTTCAGAACCCGGCGCGGCGAGATCTCAATTAAAGTAGAGAAGTTTACCTATCTTGCCAAAGCTTTAACACCTCTGCCTGAAAAATGGCATGGTCTGAAAGATGTAGAATTGAGATACCGTCAGCGTTACCTGGACCTCATTGCCAATCCCCAGGTAAAGGATAATTTCATCCGCCGCAGCCAAATCATCAGGGCAATACGCGCTTTTCTAGACAAACGAGGCTTTTTGGAGGTTGAAACGCCCATGATGCAGCCCATCCCTGGTGGAGCTGCAGCGAGGCCCTTTATCACCCACCACAACGCCCTGGATATCCCTCTTTACCTGCGGATCGCGCCTGAATTATACCTGAAACGGCTGCTGGTTGGAGGACTCGAGCGAGTCTATGAAATCAACCGCAACTTCCGCAATGAAGGGATCTCAACTAAACATAACCCTGAGTTCACCATGCTCGAATTGTACCAAGCTTATGCCGACTACCATGATATGATGAAGCTCATGGAAGAGATGGTGGCTGAGATCTCAGAGGAAGTTGTGGGTTCTTTGAAAGTGGAATATCAAGGTGTAACCTTGGATTTCACTCCTCCTTGGCGGCGCCTGTCTATGGTAGAGGCTGTAGAGGAAGTCCTGGGCATTAGTGTAGAAGGCTCAGACGCACAGAAGCTGGGCGCTCGGGCAAAAGAGATTGGTGTCGAGCTTCCGGAAGATGCATCAGTTGCTGCAGTTATTAATGAAGTTTTCGAGCAGAAAGTGGAAGAAACGTTAATTCAGCCTACTTTCGTTTATGATTATCCAGTGGAGATTTCGCCGCTGGCTAGGCGCAAAACAGACAATCCCCAGCTGACAGAGAGATTTGAGGCTTTCGTCTACGGTCGGGAACTTGCCAATGCTTTCTCCGAACTCAATGACCCCATAGATCAATTCCAGCGTTTCCGGGAGCAGGCCAAAGAGCGCGAACAGGGCAACGAGGAAGCTCAGGCCATGGATTATGACTACATTAGAGCTTTGGAATACGGTATGCCTCCTGCAGGGGGACTTGGAATCGGCATCGACAGGCTGGTAATGCTCTTTGTGGATGCTGCCTCCATCCGCGATGTGATCCTCTTTCCTCTTCTCAAACCACGAGATGAATGAGAACGGGAGCATTCTAGAGCGATCGTGATTTTGTTGGAGATCAATTCGATTAATCCGCATTCACAGCCTTTGAAACTCAGAAGGTTTCATGATATATTATTCCTTGCGCCAAGGGAGCGAAATCGTTAAACTCCCCTTGACGAAGCAGCAATAAAATGCTACAATAACAAATGTTCCTGGTCCTTGACAACCGAACAGCAAGCGTGAGGGTCTTCGGCAACGAAGACAAGTCAGGTAACGAAGGGCAGAGCCCTTTTAATTAAACTTTTTTATTGAGAGTTTGATCCTGGCTCAGGACGAACG
>Ga0209537_1003566_pt1 | contig 14132 bp, 19 predicted proteins | sample BioPla4DNA1_FD_187698 | JGI IMG/M metagenome (GOLD analysis project Ga0209537, IMG submission 187698) | Biogas fermentation microbial communities from Germany - Plant 4 DNA1 (SPAdes) (version 2) | ecosystem: Engineered > Bioreactor > Anaerobic > Digestate | place: Bielefeld, North...
TCCTGGTACAACAGAAAAAGGCTTCATAGCAGTATCGGTTATATGACTCCTCAACAGCTTGAAGATGCTTTAAGAAAAACTGCATAAAAATTTGAGTTTTTGTGTCTACTATATTGACATAAATCCAAGCATAACTGGTACTCTGACAGAAAACAAACCACTATTTGGGAATTTGAAAAACCTAAAAAGAACAAGGATCATCCAACAATGAAACCTGTGGCCCTTGTAGCTTATCCTATATTAAACTCAAGCTTAACTAACTGTATTGTTCTTGATCCCTTTGGCGGTTCAGGAAGCACACTAATTGCCTGTGAGCAAACAGATAGAATTTGCCATATGATTGAGCTTGATGAAAAATACACGGATGTTATTGTGAAACGTTATATTGAACAAGTTGGTAACTCAGATGGTGTGTTTCTTTTAAGAGATGGTGTCGAATATTCGTATAAAGATGTCGAAGGTGTTTCAGATGAAGAAGAATAAGGAATTAACCTTCATAGACTTCTTTGCAGGAGTTGGAGGCTTTAGACTAGGCTTTGAACAGGCAGGTTTAAGATGTATTGGCTTTTGTGAAAATGATAAATTTGCTCTTAAATCTTATAAAGCCATGTTTGATACAAAGGAGGAATGGCATAAAGATGACATCAACACAATCAAATCAGAAGAAATCCCATATGCAGATATTTGGTGTGGAGGAACACCTTGTCAAGATGTTTCAATTGCAGGGATGCGAAAAGGATTATCTGGAGACCGAAGTGGTCTCTTTTTTAAATTCATTGAACTCCTCAAGGGCAAAGGTGAAAAAGATAAACCCACATTCATTGTCCTTGAAAATGTTAAAGGTCTTTTATCTAGTCACAGAGGATTTGATTTTACAGAATATCTCCATCAAATTTCCCAAGCTGGGTATGATGCAATCTGGCAAGTGCTTAACTCTAAAGACTTTGGAGTCCCCCAAAACAGAGAAAGGGTATTCCTTATCGGACATCTTAGAAGCCGAGGTAGACGAGAAATATTACCTATCACAAGAGAAAACTCAGCAACTCTTAAAAAAATTATAGGTGGTTGTCAAGGCGAAAGGGTTTATGACCCTAATGGTTTATCTTGTACTCTTACAGGGTGCGGCGGTGGTGGCGGTGGAAAAACAGGACTCTATTTTATAGATCAATCAACCACCAAAACAAAAATTACTAATAATTCAAGATGTATAACCTCAAGATATACTGCTGGAATAGTAAATAGATCTGCATCTAATAGTGCTGTTCTTGAGGCAAGAGCCGTTCTTACTCCTGAAAGAATAAACAAAAGACAAAATGGTCGCAGGATGAAAGAAACTGGTGAGCCAATGTTTACTTTAACCAGTGGAGATAGGCACGGTGTTGCAATTAAGGAAGCTACAAAAAAAGGTTTTGCTGAGGCTCATGTAGGCGATGGCATAAACTTATCCTTCCCTAATAGTAAAACAAGAAGAGGTCGTGTGGGAAAAGAAATAGCCCAAACTTTAGATACTAGCTGTGAACAAGGGACTTTAACTGAAAATCTTAGAATTAGAAGGCTTACTCCAAGGGAATGTTTTAGACTTCAAGGATTCCCTGATTCTCTTTTTGATAAAGCTAGAAAAGTTAATTCTGATGCACAACTATATAAGCAAGCTGGAAATGCTGTTACTGTAAATGTTGCTTATGAAATTGCTGAAACTATTAAAAATTCAGCTTACAAATAAACCTTCAAGAATATCCGAAATATAACTTGCATAATACATGCTTTTGAGTGATGTATAGACGTACTACACTACTTGGAGGTATTAAATATGGATAGAAAAGAAAAAGTCAAAATTCTGGGAAAACATCTAGGAATAAAGCCTAAATATCTAGGAGTTCCAAGCTTTGCTTATGAAGTTGGAGATTTTACCATTACAAGGGGCGGCACAATAATTAATAAGGCAGGTGATGAAATGGAACTTGATGAAATACTAAATTCTTCAGAAGAAACCATAGAAACTGAATTTGATTCTATTGAGATATCCTTCCCCATGGAAGGTCACGATGAAAGAACTATTAAAAACCTTCTAAACATGATTTATGGGAAAGGCAAGGTTTTATCAAAACCACCGATGGCAATGTTGTTCACTACGGTTTCATAGAAAACTTTATTGAAGAACTAGGTATGGATTATAACATTAGAGAAATCGCCTTTGACCGCTGGGGTGCTGTTCAGATGACTCAGAACTTAGAAGGTATGGGTTTTACAGTTGTTCCCTTTGGTCAAGGCTTTAAAGATATGAGTCCTCCAACTAAAGAATTAATGAAACTTACTCTAGAAGAAAAGTTAGCCCATGGTGGCCATCCTGTCCTTCGTTGGATGATGGATAATATATTCGTTAGAACTGACCCTGCTGGAAACATTAAGCCAGACAAAGAAAAGTCCAGTGAAAAAATTGATGGTGCTGTTGCCACAATAATGGCATTAGATAGAGCTTTGAGAAATGATGGTGTAAGTACGGGTAGTGTATATGATGAAAGAGGGATATTAGTCTTTTAATAAAAAATTAAAACTATTGACATAGTTGCACAACACTCATATAATATGATTAAAGGAACATTGTACTACCATCATAATTATATAGGAGGTGTGCTTATGCCACGTATAAATTTATCAATTGATCAAGAACTATTCGATCTATTAAAAGATGCTGCCGATGAACAAAACTGTACAGTTAATGTTCATATAATCAGCATTCTTGAAAGGTTATATAAACAGAACCCTTTTGACTATCAGGCAGCATTAAGCAATTTAATCGAGGAAACAAAGTTTAAAAGTAATGGAGAAGAGTTCACTCTGGTTGATCTACCATCATTTTCTGAAATATCTACCGCTAAAGCAGAAGATGCAAAAATTAAACCCTCAATTGTAAGGGCAAGGCTTGGCAAATTATTTAATGCAGCTGTAAGTAATGGGAACGTTCCTTTCATTAAGAGGGCAAAAAAGGAAAATGGTGAGCTGAAATTCTCTAGTAGAGCAGCTGTATATATTAAATCTATCGATGTTCAAAATGATTAGTTTTATAAAGCATCTCCACACGAGGTGCTTTTTTCATGCCCAATTTTAGGAGGTGATCATATAAATATATTTTCAAGATTCTTTAAATCAAGGGCTGAACCAAAGAATAGCTTATTGGGATCTACTTATAGTTTTTTCTTTGGCTCTACTAGTAGTGGGAAAACAGTAAACGAAAGAACAGCTATGCAAACCACAGCTGTATATGCTTGTGTTAGAATACTAGCTGAAACAATAGCCTCTCTCCCACTGCACACTTATATGAATACTGAAAGTGGAAAGGAAAAAGCAAGGGATCATCCTATATATCACCTTCTATCAGATTCGCCTAACCCTGAGATGACTTCATTCGTGTTTAGAGAAACACTTATGGGTCATCTTTTATTATGGGGAAATTCCTACTCTCAGATAATAAGAAATGGGCATGGAAAAGTAGTGGCTCTATATCCCCTGCTTCCAGACAAGATGAAGGTAGGAAGAAGTGAAAATGGAGAGATTTATTATCTCTATACTAGCGAAGGGAAGGAATATTTACTAAGAAATACAGAGATCCTTCACATACCAGGCCTTGGCTTTGATGGTCTCATTGGATACTCCCCCATTGCCATGGCTAAAAATGCAATTGGTATGGCTCTAGCAACAGAAGAATACGGAGCTAAGTTCTTCTCAAACGGTGCAAATCCTGGTGGTGTTCTAGAACATCCTGGTGTTGTAAAAGATCCTCATAGAATTAGGGATAGCTGGAATCAAGTCTATCAAGGAACATCAAATGCTCATAGAGTTGCCGTTCTTGAAGAAGGTATGAAGTTCTCTCCCATCGGCATACCACCAGAACAGGCACAGTTTTTAGAAACAAGAAAATATCAAACCGAGGAAATCTGTAGGATTTTTAGAGTCCCTCCCCATTTAGTTGGTGATTTAGAAAGAGCTACTTTTTCAAATATTGAACATCAATCTATAAGCTTTGTAGTTCATACTATAAGACCTTGGCTTGTTAGAATAGAGCAATCTATTAATAAAGCCTTGTTTTCTGAGCAAGAAAGGCACAAGTACTTTGTTAGTTTCTTAGTTGAAGGCCTTCTTCGTGGGGACTATGAATCAAGAATGAGAGGTTATTCTATCGGCATTCAAAATGGTTTTATGTCTCCTAACGATGTAAGGAGTTTAGAAAACATGAACCCTATACCCTCTGATGAAGGTGGAAACACATACATGGTCAATGGCAATATGCTAAAGCTTAAAGATGTTGGTGCTTATGCGAATAAAAACACTGGAGGTGATGAAAATAAAGAAGTTTTGGAACTGGATAAAGAATGATGATGAAAGGACTTTATTCTTAAATGGTGTCATATCTGATGAAACTTGGTATGGAGATGAGGTCACACCTATGCTATTTAAGGAAGAATTAAATAGCGATACTGGAGATATTGTTGTTTGGATTAATTCCCCTGGTGGCGACTGCATTGCTGCTAGTCAAATCTACAATATGTTAATGGATTATAAAGGCAACGTCACAGTTAAGATTGATGGAATTGCAGCTAGTGCGGCATCCGTTATTGCTATGGCTGGTACTGAAGTACAAATTTCACCTACAGGTCTAATGATGATCCATAATCCGTTGACTATTGCCTTTGGCGATGCAAGTGAAATGGAAAAAGCCAAAGCAATGCTATCAGAAGTTAAAGAAAGCATCATTAATGCTTATGAGTTAAAAACTAGCATACCAAGGAATGAGCTCTCTCATCTTATGGATGAGGAAACATGGTTTAATGCTAGAAAGGCTGTGGACTTAGGGTTTGCAGATAAAATAATGTTTGCACAGGGTGATGAAGATAAAAACCTTGAAGGATTAGCTTTCAGTAATATGGTAGCTGTCAATTCTATATTAAGTAAACTACCCAAAAAGGAAAAGCCACCTGCTGGCACTTCCTATAAAGAACTAAGTACAAGATTAAATCTAATTAAATAAATGGAGGTATATTCAATGAATAAAATATTAGAATTAAGAGAAAAAAGAGCGAAGCTTTGGGAAAGTGCCAAAGCTTTTTTAGATGCAAGAAGAGATGACAAAGGGCTTGTTTCAGCTGAAGATACTGCTACCTATGAAAGAATGGAACAAGATGTAGTTGATTTAGGTAAAGAGATAGACAGGTTAGAAAAACAAGCCGTTCTCGATTTAGAACTATCAAAGCCTACTTCCACTCCCCTCTCTAATAAACCTAACAACGGTATGGGGGAAATAAAAGAAGGTCGTGCATCTGATGAGTATAAGAAAGCCTTCTGGAATGTTATGAGAACGAAGAATCCAAAGTCAGAAGTATTTAATTCTCTATCCATAGGCGATGATACAGAAGGAGGTTACCTTGTTCCCGATGAATTTGAAAGAACTTTAATTCAAACCCTTGAAGAAGAGAATATCTTCCGTAAACTTGCTAAAGTCATCCAAACCTCAAGCGGCGACAAAAAGATCCCTGTTGTAGTGACTAAAGGAACTGCATCTTGGCTTGATGAAGGCGAAGAATATGAAGAAAGTGATTCTGTATTTGGGCAAACTTCCATCGGAGCTTATAAGCTAGGTACTATGATTAAAGTATCTGATGAACTTTTGAATGACAGTATATTTAACATTGAAAGCTATATCTCTACTGAGTTTGCAAGAAGAATCGGTGCTAAGGAAGAAGAAGCTTTCCTAGTTGGCGATGGGATTGGAAAACCTACAGGGATCTTTAATGCTACAGGTGGTGCTGAACTTGGAATAACAGCTGGCTCTGCTACTGCAATTACAGCAGATGAGATTATTGATTTAGTATATTCTCTTAAAGCTCCCTACAGAAAAAATGCGTCTTTTATCATGAATGATGCAACTATAAAGGCGATTCGTAAATTAAAGGACGGTCAAGGTCAATATTTATGGCAGCCATCACTTACAGCAGGAACACCAGATACTTTGCTTAATCGTCCAGTATATACATCTGCTTATGCTCCTATTCTTGAGGCTGGTGCTAAGACCATCGCCTTTGGTGATTTTGGATACTACTGGATTGCTGACAGACAAGGTCGCTCTTTCAAAAGACTAAATGAGCTTTTTGCAACTAGCGGTCAAGTAGGTTTCTTAGGTAGCCAAAGAGTGGACGGAAAACTTATCCTTCCAGAAGCAATTAAAGTCCTACAACAAAAAGCTTAATGAGGGGTGTAAATAGATGACTTATAATACTAAAAATTATACGGAACAAGGCGGAGAGAAAACCGTTATAGGCGGTACATTGGAAATTAAGGATGAGGCCACAGTAGTTGGCCTCTCTCTTATTGAAAACCAATCTGAAAGCACTGCTACTACAATAGAAGATTTGGTCACAGATTTTAATGCTCTGCTTTCTAAGTTAAAAACTGCAGGGCTAATGGTAGATGATACTCCATAAAGAAAGGATGGTGGCGGCTAATGACACTAATTGAAAAAGTTAAAGCAAATCTAATACTTGAACACGATAAAGATGATGAGCTTTTGGAAATGTATATTGACGCCGCTATATCCTATGCTGAGAGCTATCAACATTTAAAAGAAGGATACTACAATGAAAATGTAATGTCTCCAGTCACTGAGCAAGCTGTTATTATGCTGTCCTCTCACTTTTATGAAAGCCGTGATGGTAGTACAGGTGGCTTCTTTGCTGATACCGCTATTGCAGGTCAGCAAGCAAGAGAAACGATTAATAATCTTTTACGCCTTGATAAGGATTGGAAGGTGTAGGTTATGGGACTTGGAAAAATCAATACTTTTATAGATATTATTCTTGTTGAAAGAATTAAAGATGATGAAGGATTTAGTAAGGTTAATGATAATATCCTAGCCACCATAAGAGCTTATAAAGAAGAAAGGCATGCTAGTGAAAAATGGGCAAACAGAGCCTTGTTTTCAGAAGCTAGTGCCCTTTTTAGGTTTCGTAAAATCCCAGATGTGGATATTACATCAAAGATGATAATTGGCTGTAGTGGTGACCGTTATGAAATTATAAGTGTAGAGGACATAAAAAACCGTGGAATGTATGTTGAAGTTCTAGCAAAAAAGGTGGTGGTATCAGATGGCTAAAGTGTCTATGAGAATGCCTGAAGATTTTCTATTGAAGATTTCAAAACTTGGTGATAAAACGGATGAAATTATCCCTAAAGTTCTTGAGTCTGGTGGTGAAGTTGTCCTCGAACAGGTAAAATCGAATCTTAAATCCTCCATTGGAAGAGGAACAAAGGTAAAGAGTCGTTCTACTGGAGAACTTGTATCCTCCCTTGGTCTCTCCCCTGCTCTATTAGATAGAAATGGAAACCATAATGTAAAGGTAGGTTTTAAAGAGCCAAGAAAAGATGGCGACAGTAATGCTAAAATTGCAAATATCCTTGAGTATGGAAAATCTAATCAACCAGCAAAGCCATTTTTGAAGCCTGCTAGAAGAACTTCGAGAAAACCTTGTATTGATGCTATGAGGGAAAGATTTGATCGGGAGGTAAAAAACATATGAGTATTCTAAGTGAAATAAATACTCTCTCAAACATATGTGACATTCCCATAGAAACAGGAGTATTTTCAGATAACCCTCCCGATATCTATCTTGTTGCAACTCCTCTTGTAGATTTATTTGAGGTTTATGCAGATAATCTTCCAGAGTATGAAGTACAAGAATTAAGACTTTCCTTATTTTCTAAAGGAAATTATATAAAGATTAAAAACACACTAACCCGCACCCTTTTAGGTGCGGGTTTTACAATAACTGATATGAGATATTTAGGGCATGAGGACGATACTGGATATCACCACTATGCTCTAGATGTAGCAAAATCTTATAAATTTAAGTTGGATAAGGAGGATTAACATATGGCAACAATCGGTCTTGATAGACTTTATTATGCAAAAATAACAGAAGATACAAACGGTAATGAAACCTATGATACCCCTATTCCTTTAGCAAAAGCAATTAGTGCGGAGCTTTCAGTTGAACTTGCAGAAGCAACCCTTTATGCAGATGACGGTGCTGCAGAAATCATTAAGGAATTTCAAAATGGTACACTCTCTCTTGGAATCGATGATATTGGTGTAGAAGCTGCCAGTGATTTAACAGGGGCAACAATTGATGATAACAAAGTATTAATCTCAACAAGTGAAGATGGAGGTGATCCTGTAGCAATAGGTTTTAGGGCTAAAAAAGCAAGCGGAAAATATCGTTACTTTTGGCTATACCGTGTGAAGTTTGGCATCCCAGCTACGAACCTTGCTACTAAAGGGGATAGTATTACTTTCTCAACACCTACCATTGAAGGAACTGTCATTCGTAGAAATAAACTTGACGGTCAAGGAAAGCATCCATGGAAGGCTGAAGTTAGTGAGGGTGATGAGGGTGTGTCCTCTGAAATAATAACTGGATGGTATAACGAGGTTTATGAACCTCTCTTCACTGCTAATGGAACAGAGGAATAAGGAGGAATATTATGGACAAGGAACGTAGCAGTCTGATAACTATAGGTGGCAAAGAATATCGCCTTATTTTAACTACAAAAGCGACAAAGGAAATAGCAAAGCGTTATGGCGGTCTTGAAAATCTTGGTGAAAAGTTAATGAAGGCAGAAAACTTTGAGATGGCCCTAGAAGAAATTGTCTGGCTTATTGCACTTTTGGCTAATCAAAGCATTTTAATTAATAATAGACTTAATGGAGAAAAGGAAGAACTATTAACCGAAGATGATGTAGAGCTTCTAACCTCCCCTCATGAACTGGCAACATATAAAGATGCAATTATGGAGGCTATGTTCAAAGGAACAAAAAGAAATATAGAGTCAGAGGACGAAAACTCAAAAAACGAGCAAGTCGAGTAAGCGATCAAGAATTGTTTGCTCGACTTATTTATTATGGGGTAAGCCAGCTTCACAGAGAAGAAGTTGAAGTTTGGCTTATGCCTATAGGAGAACTCTTAGATCAATGGGAAATCCATAAACAATTTATTGGTATGGCGAAGCCTAAAAGAGAAGTCTTTATTGATGATATTATCCCTGTGGGAATTTAAAAAGTATGAATATTATGCTATAATAGTTTATTATAAGATAGACTGATAAATGGGGATTTATGGAGGTAATTATGAAAATTATTGAATGGAATATTAATCAAAGATCAAATTGGAATGCAAAAGGTTCTATTCCCGTTTGGGTTAGTGATGAGATAAATAAATTAAAACCAGAGGTTGCCATAATTACTGAATTTAGCAAAACCCTTAATTGGTTAAATGAATTTGCATACAAATTAAACGAGTATAATGTTTTTACGAGCACTAATCCTGAAGGTAATGAAATTCTTATTGCAGTAAAAAAAGAAATAAAGATAATTGCAATTAAGGAATTACCTTTTCAGCAACTAACTGCCAATTTCCTTCAGGTTAATGTTGAACATCAAGGTAAACCGTTGACCATTATAGGAGTTCGTATTAGAATTGATGATAAAATAAACCAGCTTAATCAATTAAGTGCATATTTAGGAAGTCTTGATGCAGAAAATGTTATTGTACTGGGTGATTTTAATGTATGGCATACGTGGGCAGATAAAAACTGGTCGCTGCCACAAGATTATAAAGTGGAGGGACCTAAGTTTAGAATGAATTATCCTGATTGGAAATCGCTAACAAAGTGGAGTTTTGTCTTTAATGATAATAATAAAGGACCTATTGATTTTACTGTTACTAAAGGTGTGACAATAAATAATCTAGACTATTTATGGAGCTTTTTAGAAAATAAAAAGTATACAGGTTGTAAGGATGCAGATAAATACAAAGGTGATGAATCAGGAAGTCCAGATCATGCTATATTACTTGCAGAGTTAACCTGGTAAAAGCTAATCTGATATATGTCAATAGTAAGTTTTTTAAAATTATAACTATATCTAATCAGTACAACGCAACATTAAATAAATATAAATTTAGGAGCAATCTCTTGATTGCTCCTTTTTCATGCCCATTTTAAGGAGGTGGTGACTTGGCTGATAACTTTGGTTTGAAAATTGGTATTGAGGGCGAGAAGGAATTTAAAAATGCCCTTCGAGAAATCAATCAAAACCTTAGAGTACTTGGTTCTGAAATGAAGCTTGTGTCCTCTGAGTTTGATAAAAACGACAAATCCATTCAAGCCATTACAGCTAGAAACAACCAGCTTAATAAAAAAATAGATGCACAAAAAGAAAAAGTCTCTACTTTAGAAAAAGCATTAGCTAATGCTGCCGCCTCCTTTGGTGAAAATGATAGAAGAACTCTCTCTTGGCAGACACAGCTTAACAATGCCAATGCCGAACTAAATAATATGGAACGTGAATTAAAAGAATCTCAAGAAGAAGTAAAAAGGCTCAATAGAGAAAAGCTTGATAAACTTGTAGGTGGCTTAAAACAGGCTGGAGAGATTGCTGGTAAAACCCTAGTTGCAGGACTAAAAGCGGCTGCAGCAGCTATGGCTGCAATAGGTGCAGGTGCTGTAGCTACAGGCAAATGGATAAAGGACTCTTTGAATGTTTACGCTGACTATGAAGATTCCATGAAACAAGTGCAAGCAACTATGGGACTTACTGGCGTGGAAGGCGAAGAGGCATTTAAAAAACTTTCAGAGGCAGCTAAAGAGGCTGGTGCTAGTACAAGATTTTCTGCTTCCGAATCGGCTGATACCTTAAACTACCTAGCCCTCGCTGGTTATGATGCTGAACAGGCCATTGATGCACTTCCAGGAGTTTTAACCCTAGCAGCTGCAGGTGGCATGGATTTAGCCAAAGCATCAGATCTTGTTACTGACTCTATGGCAGCCTTAGGACTTGAGATTTCAGATATGGATTCCTATATGGACATGATGGCTAGGACTTCTCAAAAGTCTAATACCGATGTTCAGCAACTTGGGGAAGGTATCTTAGTGGCTGGGGCCACCATGAAAAATGCAGGACAAGAACTTGATACATTAAATGTCATGCTTGGTGTTCTTGCAAACCGTGGTATCAAGGGCTCAGAAGGTGGAACAAAACTTAGAAATGTTATTATGTCACTTACTTCTCCGACTTCTGCTGCAGCAAAAGAGCTAGATTCTTTAGGGATTAGTGTGACAGACTCATCAGGTAATATTCGTGAAATGAATGAAATCTTTGAAGACCTAAATGAAAAACTTGGTGGTCTATCCGAATCAGATAAAATGAATGCACTGAGTAACATCTTTAACAAGCAAGACCTTGCAGCAGTTAACGCACTTTTATCTGGTACTGGCGATGAGATGAATAACCTCTATAACGAACTTGCCAATGCTGAAGGTGCAGCTGTGCAAATGTCAGATACTATGGAAAGCGGACTTGCAGGTTCTGTTCGAAGTTTAAAGTCAGCTTATGAAGGGTTACAAATAACAATTGGCGAGCAGTTTTCAGATATGGCTGGTGAGGTTGTTGGGGATGTGACTTCCCTTGTAAGAGATGTAACAGCAATTTTAAATGATGGTTTTCAGGAAGGTGATATTACCGCCATTGGCGAGAGAATATCATCTTTTTTAATGGATGGAATTAAAAGAATTAGTGAATACCTCCCTGAAGTTATTGAAATGGTCTCCATCATGCTAACTGAACTTGTGAATGTATTAGTAGCTTTACTGCCTACTCTCTTACCTCCACTTTTAGAAGGGGCTATTGCACTTCTAACAGGTATTATTGATGCTATAGTAGGCAATATTGAACCTTTAATTGAAATGGTGGTTTATTTGGTAACTACAGTAGCAGAATTTATTATTGAGAACTTACCTCTACTTATTGAGGCAGCTATACAAATAGTTGTAGCCCTTGCTCTAGGAATTGCAGATGCCTTGCCAGAATTAATTCCATCAATTGTTGAGGCTATAATTTTAATAGTTGATACCTTATTAAATAATATGGATCAGATACTTAACGCAGCTTTGCAAATAATCATGGGACTGGCTAAGGGATTAGTTGATGCTCTGCCAAGGTTAATAGAAGCACTACCAAAAATAATAAGTGGGATAATTAATTTTATTACAAACAATCTTCCTCTTATTATTGATATGGGAATTAAGATTGTACTTCAGCTTGCCGTTGGATTAATAAAAGCAATACCACAGCTTGTAGCAGCAATCCCTCAAATTATAACAGCTATTATTACTGGCATTGGAAAAGCAGCAATTTCAATAGTTCAAGTAGGTAAAAATATAGTAACTGGTTTATGGAATGGCATCTCCTCGATGGTATCTTGGATTAAGGATAAGATTAGTGGTTTCGTAGGTGGCATTGTAAGTGGTGTTAAAGGAGTTCTTGGTATTAAATCACCTTCTACTGTCTTTGCAGGTATTGGTGATAATATGGCCATTGGTCTTGGTGAAGGTTTTGATAAGGCCATGAATAAGGTTTCAGGAGATATTCAAGATGCCATCCCTACAGACTTTGATATAAATTCCAGAGTTAATGTAAATGGAACTGGTGGACTTGCTCCATCCATGAATACTGGATCACTTGTTACAGTTCAGCAAATGATTGTAAGAAGTGAATATGATATTAGAAAGGTTTCACAAGAATTATATAATCTAATGCAAACAGGCTCTAGAGCTCAAGGAAGATTGATCACAGTATAAGGAGGTTGATGTATGGGCTTTATGTATAATGGTATTCATTCTAAAAACATGAAACTAAAAGCGAGACTTACAAGCTGGCAAGCATCTCCTCCCCTTAGAAATTCTTATGAGATTGTTCCTGGTAAAGTAGGTGTTGCTGATTTTGGATGTGATAGCTCTGAAAGGTATATTAAAGTTAATTGCAATATTTATCCTCAAAGAACTTTTGAAAACCTAGTAAAAGTACTAGATGATATATCTGCATGGCTAAATCCTTTGGAAGGGCTAAAACAATTAGTTCTAGATGATGTGCCTGACAGATTCTTTTTAGCAAGATTAAATACAGAAATAGATTGTGAAAGAATATTAAGTAGTGCAGGCTCCTTTGAATTAACCTTTATTTGCCCAGACCCTAATGGCTATGCAATAACAGATGAGCAATTTATTTTTTCTACAACAGGCTCTCATGAATTAGTGCGAAATATAGGGAATATTAATTCTTACCCTATTTATCAGCTAAAAGGAAATATTGATAGTTCATCATCGTCTTTTGTGACAATCACTACAAATGGTGAAGAGTTAAAGCTTATAGGAAGACTAACTTCAAATGAAATTTTAGTCATAGATAGTTTATTGCTGACTGCAAAAGTTACTGATTTAAACGGCAATACACTAAGAAATGGATTGCCTATTTTAGATGAACTTAATTTCCCTATTCTAAATAAAGGAAGTAATGAAATTATAATAAACACCAATAATGCAACTTTTTCAGAATTAAACATTTTAGCAAATAGCTGTTGGAGGTGATGACTTTGGCTATAAAATCAGTATTGACTTCACAAGTAGACTTTACAGGAGAATTTCCTGTTAGTAATAAAACTGTGGCTCTTTGGAGATTCAACGAAACTGCACCAGATAGTAATAATATGATTGCAGATGCCTCTGGATTTAACAGAGACTTTTATGTATCAGCTTGGTCAGGAACATCTGCATCTTTTCCTGCAAGTAGACTAGGTAGGTTTTTTAGGCAAAACATCATTAATCCAACAAGTGAAAAAACTCATTTAATAGCTACCAATGATGGTGGCTTTTTTACTGATTTAGGAGAAAAAATAGTTGTAAGTGGTTGGATAAACCCTACCACTTATTCCATTGGTCAGACCTTTATCCCCATTTTTAATACTAGACAGGGTCCTGGTCAGCCAATCTTTTATGTATCTTTATATCAAGGTCGACCACGACTAATGCTATATAATGCTTCGGGAACACTGATTTATGATCAATCAGAAACACCTCCCATCACTCTAAAGAATAACGGTTGGTACTTCTTTGCTTCCATTATTGGATTTATGTCAATATAGTAGACACAAAAACTCAAATTTTTATGCAGTTTTTCTTAAAGCATCTTCAAGCTGTTGAGGAGTCATATAACCGATACTGCTATGAAGCCTTTTTCTGTTGTACCAGGA
>Ga0209537_1003572_pt1 | contig 14120 bp, 18 predicted proteins | sample BioPla4DNA1_FD_187698 | JGI IMG/M metagenome (GOLD analysis project Ga0209537, IMG submission 187698) | Biogas fermentation microbial communities from Germany - Plant 4 DNA1 (SPAdes) (version 2) | ecosystem: Engineered > Bioreactor > Anaerobic > Digestate | place: Bielefeld, North...
GAAAAATTATGGGAATAGAAATTTTGGACCATATTATAATAGGTGATGATGAATATGTTTCCCTCAAAGAAAGAGAGGTGATGTAAATGTTTACACCCCCTGGAAATGATTACTGAAAAATTTACCGGACAAAAATTATGTAAAATACTTTGGGCTGATGAAAAAAGTATAATAAAAATTTAGATATAAGGAGGATTCGTAATGAAGCTAATGACCAAAGAGCTAGAAAAGAAAATACCTAAGATAGGTAGTCAAGAAGGGGTTAAAGACCCAGTTGTTTATGTTAAGTTTTTTCATCCTTTTAGTTCCTGGTATTGGTTTGCAACAGAATATGACCCAGAAGAAAGGTTATTTTTTGGACTAGTTTGTGGTTATGAAAATGAGTTTGGTTATTTTAGCCTTGATGAACTAGAAGAAGTAGAACTAATGGGACTAGGGATTGAAAGAGATTTATATTTTAAACCAAAACCCATTTCCCAAGTAGTAGAAGAATATAAAGACAGAACGATGAATGATGATTTTTATACAATATTAAAAATCATCAAAGAGGAAGATGATTGACAAACTGTTTTAGTAATCAAAAAAACAAATCAGTATGAACAAAGATATATTTAAATAATACTTTTATGGAGGGGTGAATATGAGATTATTAAAAAAAATTCGTATTAATTGGCTTGAAAATGACAATGATGTTGAAGTAACAACTGGATTCATTTCTGTTTATGACAATGGGGTAATTTATATGAGTGTTGACCTTGCCCAACACATCGGAGATGTAAAATGGGTAAAAATTGGATTGGACGAAAGTAAAAGTATTATGGTTATCAAGCCATCTAATATTCCAATTAACTCCTATCCTGTGTCAAAATATCAAAATACAAAAATTATTACAGGAATTCCAAAACTTAATGTGCAGAAACTTAAGGCAACAACATATCGGAGTGATGATTCTCTCATAGCAGTTTTAGCATAATGGTAATACCTATTAATAGAAAGGGGGTGAAGCTCTTAATTTTTTCTTTTTAAGGAGGTAGCTAGTATGATTATTCTTAAATTAAATGAAAATAATGAGCTTATTGCCAGTATAAATGGCAAGGAAGAAGAATTTTACAGGACAGTTAATTACTTAAAAAATATGAATGGGGCACGTTTTGACAGGGAAAACAAAGTATGGGTATTGCCTCGTTCTATGAAAACAATAAATGACCTGAAAAAAAATTTTTTGGTTGGTTCATCTTATGATTTTTATGAACTAGCAGGTGTAAAGGCACCAAGGGTAGATAATGCCTTAGACATATTTTTAGAGGAGATTAATGGAGATATAAATGGCTTTATAAAGGAATTTCAGATTGACACTCTTAAACTAGGACTTAAAGACTTTCAAAAGCTGGGTGTTTCATTAGCATTATATTTTTTATTGAAAGACAATGGTTTTCTTATAGCAGACGAAATGGGTCTAGGCAAAACAGTCCAGGCTCTTGCGGTTGTAAACAGTATGAAAAGACTTGGATATATCGAAAGGGTCCTAGTTGTCTGTCCTAAGAACGTAAAATTACAATGGGGTTATGAAATTGAAACTTTTACTGATTTTTCCTATATTGTAGTTGACGGATATAACAAAGACAAGAGATTGAGTTGTTATGAATTAGATAAAGAAATCTATATCATAAATCATGATTTACTTATAAATGAAGATGACTATGAAAAAATCGTCCACGATGTACAACCAGATTTGGTTATTGTGGATGAGATTCATTATTTCAAGTCTCATTCAGCTAAAAGGACAAAAAAATTAAAAAGATTGGATGTAAAATACAGGCTTGGATTAACTGGTACACCTATGCAGAACAAACCTGAAGATATTCATAGTATATTCGAATTTTTAATCCCTGATTATTTAGGGAAATATAAAGACTTTAGAAAGCAATATATACTTTATGATTTCAGAAGGTTTTATCCTATAGGGTACAGAAACCTTTTTGAACTAAAAACAAAAGTAGGACAAAGAATAATTAGGAGGAGAACAGAGGATATATCAGAAGAGTTACCTACTCCTCATTTCAAAACACATAGGGTCCAAATGGACTCTTTACAAGTGCTGGCTCATGATAGAGTCCAGGAAATGATTGACGAAACAAAAGAAAAAATAAATAAAACAGATAATGAAGAAGAGATTGAAGAACTTTCTGGAAAGATAATGGGATTATATACTGTTCAGGCTGCAATCTCTGATGATTTAAGAATTTTAATGTTATCAGAAAAAAAATGGATTAGGAATCTGGCTTCTGTTAGTATGAGTTATCAGTCAAATAAAATGAAAAAGTTAAAAAAACTTGTGACTGACATTTTAAATTATAATAAAGATTTTAAAATAGTGATATTTTCACAGTTTGCAAGAATGGTTAACCTTATCAGACAGGACCTAATTCAATCAGATATTGCAAAGAATGTTTCAACAATATTTGGTGAACTTGATGAAAATGAAAGATTTAATGAAATTCAGAAATTTTTAAATAATAAAGATTGTCGTATTATAGTAATGTCTGATGCTGGTGCTGTAGGATATAACTTGCAGGTAGCAAGTCATTTAATCAATTACGATATTCCTTGGAATCCTGCTATATTAGACCAGAGAAATGGCAGGATAAGAAGGATTGGTTCTCTATGGAAGAATATATATATATCAAATCTTATTTCTATTGACAGCATTGATGAAAAAATTGATGATACAATTATAAAAAAGCGTGGCTATTTTGACACCATAGTTGAAAATGCAGAAGAAGAGATTATAGCTATGCAGGAATTTCTTGAAAAAATATTATAGAGGGAGAAATTTTAATGAGTTTATATAAAACCTTTTAAAAAAGAAAGGAGAAATATTATGAATTACGAAAAGGCGTGGGGTATGTTAAAAAGAGATTTAAAAAATATAGCTGAATATAATTCAAAGATGAAAAGAGATAGTGATGATAAGTTTGCTGTAACCGAGGACTTATCTAAAAGACTAATAGCACAAATGAATGTCTACGAAAAACAAATAGGCAAAAAGCCTGATAAACTCGTAGACTATGAACTTAAAGGGTGGAGTTACGAAGAATTAGCTGAGATATTTAATTTGAGATGTTATCTACCAGAAGAAGTAACAGAAAACAGTCTTTATACAGCCGATGATATTCTCGAGCACAATGTTGTTCTTCATTTTTTGGAAAATAATTTCTTTAACGAAGAAGTTATAAATACAGTAAGAAACTATATGAAAAAAATGATTGAAGAACCTATGAGCGGAGAATATGCAAAAGTATGGAATGCAATGTTGGAAATAGAAGACAACTTTGTGTTTATGCAGTTTATTATTGCATTTTTACAACACATGTGGACTTAAAGGAGTAAGTTATGTGAAAACATATAGGGATATGTTGTTTAATCATGTGTTTTATTTTATTTAATTGATAAATTAGAAGTTGCATATGAGGGGGGGTGAATACATATATTTTTGCATAGGACTTGAAAAGGGATTATGGAGGTGGTAAAATATATATGTATAAAAAAAGTGTAAGAAAAAGTTACAAGAAAGCCTCCTATAAAAAAGGGTACAATAGTAGGTATAGGAGAAACAGTCCTTATAAATATAAAAGTTATAAGTATACAAGAATGAATCCATATAGGGTAAGGACTGCAGGAAGAATAATAAGGAAATTAAGAGATAGGGACCCAGATGACATATTATACACAATAGGATATGTAGCAGGAGTAGGAATACTCTTGTCAACAGCACTGAATGCAATATCATTTGAATTATTAGAAATAGCAAATGATATTTTTTTGGATTAGAAGTTTAGTTTTATTTACTAAACTAAATAAATAAAGGAGATGATTTATAATGTATTCAAACGTAATATTAGTAGGAAGATTAACAGCCGACCCAGAAATTAGGCACACTTCTGGAGGAGTCCCGGTAGCTAATTTTACTGTTGCCGTAAACAGACCATATAATAACGGGAACGGAGAGAAAATTACCGACTTTGTCAGGGTTGTTACATGGAGGGGTTTAGCTGAAAATGTGACCAGAAACTTGACCAAGGGTAGGTTGGTCCTTGTTGAGGGCAATATCGAAATAAGTGAATATGAAAAGGATAATATAAAATATAGAAATCCCTTAGTGAACGCTTCTAACGTAAGGTTTCTTGATTGGCCAGAAAATACAGGCATCAAAAACAATACTAACAATGATGACTACTGTGACGAAATTGACGAGGATTTTGATGATGATTTTCACTTTGATGAATATGATGTTCCGTTTTAATCAGGAGGCCCAGGGGGTATATCTCCCTGGGCAATATTAAACTTTAGGAAGGGGATTATATGAATTTAGAACAGGCATTGGCTCAAATTAAAAAGGAGTTCGGAGAAAATGCAGTATTTTGGGGCTCAAATAAAGACAGGTTAAAAATCGAGTGGATTCCTACTGGTGTCTTGGATATTGACCTTGCAACCTGTCCAAACAGTGGCACAGGGGGTATTCCAAGAGGCAAACTAATTGAAATTTTCGGACCAGAAGGCTCTGGAAAGACAGCATTAGCTTTAAGCATTATGGGGCAAGCACAGAAAATGGGAATAAAATGTGCTTTCTTTGATGCTGAAAATAGTTATAATTCAGCCTTTGCTGAACTTTTTGGGGTAAATACTGATGACCTAATTATGTCACAAGAATCTACCGGAGAACTTGTTTTGGATGTTATTGAAGCTCTTGTTGGAACAGGGGAAGTAGGATTAATTGTTCTTGACTCAGTTGCAGCATTATCTGCGGAGGCTATTTTGACATCCTCTATGCAAGACCAGCAAATGGCTATCGATGCCAGGATGTGGTCAAAAGCAATGAAAAAGCTAAAAGCTGCCCTTGGAAAACATAATTGCTCCTTGATATTAATTAACCAATTAAGGGAGAAGGTAGGACAGCTTTATGGTAATCCCGAAGTTACTCCTGGCGGACGTGCTATTAAATTTTTTGCCGATATGAGGATTGAAGTAAAGAAGAGGGATGTATTTACAAAGGGTAGTGGAGACACGCTGATAACTTATGGGCACCAGATAAGAGCCCGGGTAATAAAGAATAAGGTAGGAACAGCCGGAAAACAGGGCTTTGTGGATTTATATTATGATACTGGATTTGACCTAAAAAAGGATATCATTGAAGTTGGAGAAAAGACTAATGTTATACAGAAGTCTGGTGGTTGGAGAACTTATGTTCCTCTTGAGGTAGCTGAAGATGACGCAACAAGGGTAATCAAGGCAAATGGTATAGATAAATTTATGGATGCCATCTATAGCCTTGAAAATCCTGAACTGATGTTGCAAGAAATAAGAGAAAGAATTATCAATGGAAGAACAGAGCCATTATATTATGCAAATCAAGGGGTTGGGGCAAACAATGAAAGAGAACCAGGTATGCCTGCTTAAAGAAGGTTTAGTAAATAATTGCGTTTATGCAAAGAAACTAAAAAAGTACAATTATGTAATCAGAAGCGGGGTAAAATCAAGGGTTGAGTTAAATTGTTATTATTGCCCCGTTCCTGGATGCCTTTTAAATAATATTGAAGAAGGGAGACTAATATGAGAAAGGGACTGCTATTCTTATTCATATTGATATTATTGTTTTCTTCCCTTGGCCTTAGTGCCAAGGAATTTTATTTTAATGAATGGATTCAAGATGAGGTTAATCAAAAGTTGTTTGATTACTTTAAAAAAAGAGCTCTTGATGCCAATCATTGGTATATATATTATCGACCAGAGCTCACAAAAAACAACAGAATGACCGAGCAACAGGCTCATGACAGAGTAAAAGCAATACTTGTTGCTGCACATGAGTTGAATTATATGTATCCTAATATTCATCCACGAAGAATTTTTAAAGATTTTAATGCCATTATTGAATATGAAACTCACTTTGTCAATTATAGGAGTATGGACGATGGGCAATCTTTTGGTGTAGTAGCCTTAACGTGGAAAACAGCCCAGGCTGCAGCTGATGCATTGGGCTATAATCTTGATTTATATAGGACCAGAACAGTAAATGGTGTTAAAAAAATATATTACAGTGAAATAGACAGGAATTTTATGCGAAGCAATACTGATTTACAAATTAAGTTCGGCGTCTGGTATTATTACAAACTACTTTCTAAATATTACAATGGTGATAGATTGGTGGCATTAACCGGTTACAATGTAGGTCCGGGATTGAATTCAGATACCCCGAGATTCAGAAATTATTACTTCAATATTTTAGGGCGAATTATTTATTATGAGAAGGAATTAGCTGAATTAAATAAACAGATTTAAAGAGGTGTTGCCTATGAATTGTACTTTCAACAGGCTTAAATTAATAGAAGTTCTTGACAACATTAAAGGCTGTATAAAAACCAATAATACTATTGAAATATCTTCTTCAATATATATTGATGTAAGTAAAGAAAAAGTAGATATAAAGGCAACAGATTATGCTATGTTTATTAAAGATAGTATAAAACCTGTGGAAGTAAAAGAAAACGGCAGTATGATAATACCATTTAATGTTTTTTATAGGCTTATTAAAAATTCCTCTTCAGATGATATAAAGTTAAAGACAAAAAACAATTCATTAGAGTTAACCAGTAATAAGAGCTCCTATAAAATTCCTATAATAAATGAAGTTTTTCCAGAAGGATATAAGGTAGATAGTGAGACAACACTAGAAGTATATGAAGAAGATATTAAAGAAGTTTTTAGTAGATTTATAAGAATAATTCCAGATAGTTCCCATAATAATGCCTGCCTGGGGTTGAATATCAAGATTAAGGAAGATAATACAATTGATTTTGTGGCAACTGATACTTATAGGTTATATATAAAAAATTATAATCCTATTAATATTAATGGAATTAACAATGTGTCTTTTGTTGTTCCAAAAGAAATGATAAATTACTTACAATCTGTATTAGAGTATAGCAATAGTACAATAAAGATAAATCTTAATTCGAGTTATATAGAAGTAGTAAAGGGGGACATGGTAGTAAAACATCAGCTTATAAGTGATACTTATCCCCATTATGAAAAAATTATACCTAAAAAAATGTCCTATAAAGTAGATGTCAATACTGAAACATTTAAGAGAGCAATTAACAGAATAAAGATAATGAGTGAGTTTGCCCTGGGCGATAATGTAGTAAAAATAAAAACAAATGAAGATAATGTTTTGCATTTATATACGTCAGATATGAAGAATATAGAGAATACAGAGCTTGAGTTGAATTACCAAATCGAAAAAGACCTAGACTATAATTGGTTGCTTGATTATGTTAATAGTGTTAAAAAAGAGGAATTTTCAATTTACTTTGAAGGTGACAGGATGTCTCCTTTGCTTTTAAACGACGGCAGTGTATCATATATGATGATGCCGGTTATCAATTCATGGGGGGTGTAGTATGAAAAATGAATCTAAAATTCGATTTAAATAACGAACAGAGAAGGGCGGTCCTTCATAAGGACGGACCAGCACTGGTTTTATCCGGGGCTGGCTCTGGTAAAACAAGAGTTATTACTTATAGGATTGCTAACCTCATCAAGGAGGGCGTTGACCCTTCCGAAATCCTAACGGTTACTTTTACGAATAAGGCTGCTGATGAAATGACAAGAAGAGTAAAAGAGTTAATGGGCAAAGATATGCCCGAAATGTGGATAGGGACCTTTCATTCTTGTTGTCTTAGAATACTCAGGGAGCATTTGGACGAAATAGGTTATAAACCCAACTATCTTATATATGATACTGAGGATTCTTTGTCTGTCATTCGGGATGCACTGATGTTTTTAAACCTGGATGAAAATGCTTATGACTCAAAGATTGTTTTCAGGATGATTACGGATGCTAAAATGAATCTTGTACCATATAATAGGTATTTCGACTGGTTACCAGATGATAAAAAGACTAATTTTCACAGGAATGTCGCAGAAATATACAGAGAATACAACAAAAGGTTGAGACACAATAATGCCTTTGATTTTACTGATTTAATTACAAAAACAATAGACCTGTTCAGGATGTATCCTGAAATACTGGAAAAGTATCAAAAAAGATTCAGGTATATCCAGTGTGATGAGTACCAGGATACAAATTATTCTCAATATCTAATACTTAATATGTTAGCAAAGCCAGAAAATAATTTATTCGTGGTAGGGGATTTTGACCAGAGTATATATAAATTCAGAGGAGCTGATATAAGAAATATACTTGACTTTGAAAAAGATTATAAAGATGCAACAATAATCAAGTTAGAAAAAAACTATCGCAGTTCTGGCAATATAGTAAAAGCATCAAATGCTTTAATCGAAAACAATAAGAATAGAAAAGAAAAAGTATCATACACAGATGCTAAACCGGGTTATCCTATTATAGTATGCGAAGCAGAAGACCCACAGTGCGAAGCAGAATTTATTGCCAAGACCATCTATACTATGGTACGTAATGAAGAATGTGATTATAAAGATATAGCAATATTATATCGCAGTAACTATCAGTCACAACCTTTTGAAACCAAATTTATTCAAATGGGAATTCCTTATCATATAGTCAATGGGGTAGGATTTTTTAACAGAAAAGAAATAAAAGACTTCCTGGCATTTTTGAGATTGGCAGTAAACATTAATGATAGTCCCAGTCTTACTAGAATAATATCTCTAGAGAATAATGATGTTGGCCCTGTTACTGTATCAAAATTACTTGAGTATAGTTTTGTAAATGAAATACCACTAATTGATGTTCTTTCTAACCCTACTGTAGTTGAAGGTGTAGGAGAAGTAAGAGGCAAGGCTATACTCCGGTTTAAGGAACAGGTAATTGACCCGATTATGAGAGTAGCTAATGAAGAAGATATGGATTTACAGGAAAAGATTTTGGGCATTTTTCATGAAGTAAATTATGAAGAGATATTAATAAGGGACAAAAATACTTATGAAAACAGAATGGAAAACATTGAAGCCTTTTTCGAATTTGTCAATGACTATTGTAGAAGAAACGGTAGTAACGGGACTATAGCAGATTTTTTACAAAACATAAAGTTGGTTAGTGACCAGGATAGTATAGATGAGGAAGAAAACAAAGTAAAATTAATGACTGTCCATGCATCAAAAGGTCTGGAGTTTCCTGTAGTCTTTGTGGTTGGAATGGAAGAGGAAACATTCCCACATAGATTATCAATGGAGACAGAAGAAGATATAGAAGAAGAAAGAAGGCTGGCGTATGTTGCAATGACCAGGGCAAAAAAAAGATTGTTTCTGAGTTATTGTAAGGTAAGATTTTATTTTTATGACTTTATTTCAAAAACAATCTCCAGGTTTATCTACGAAATACCGGATAAATATACCAAGAAATTAGTCTTCCAGACCAATGAAAGCAAAGCTATATAATTTATGAGAGGCTTGCCTTTGACGGACCTATATAAATTAAAAAGGAGGCAAAATGTATGAGTAAGCAAATTGTTTGTCCAAAATGTGGAAACAATGAGTTTGAGGGATTTGCCTATTTCCTAGAAATTAGAACATACTACATTGACGATAATGGAGTGCTTGATTATGTTTTATATAATGAACATTACTCAGAATGCTCTCCAATATTTGCAGAATGCACTAATTGCAAACAATTATATAAAATGGAAGAAAGAGAGCATGATGCAATTATCAAGTTGGATTCACCTATTCCCAGAGAAGTTCTAGACAAATATTCATTTTAATTAAGGAGTGAAGCAGACATATGATAAAAGTCGAATTATTAAAAGAGGGAACGACACCTGACCCGATTATGAGTATGGCATTGGCTGCAAGCAACTGTTATGATTCAAAGCCAACTCCTGAACTTGTGAGAAGGGTTCTTGAATCAGGGCATACATCAATAGCTGAATTTGCTGTGTTTCACTTTAAAATAACTGGTGTAAGTAGGGCAATGACACATCAGCTTGTTAGAAAGAGAATAGGAAGTGGCTATGCTCAAAGGTCACAGAGGTATGTAGATGAAAGCAATTTTGCTGTTGTTGTTCCTGATAGTATAGCAATGAATAAAGAAGCTATGCAGAAATACAATGACATAATGGTTGAAATCAACAAATGTTATAAAGAACTAATAAAACTAAATATTCCTAAAGAAGATGCAAGGTATGTTTTACCAAACGCAATAACAACTGCAATTGATACAACGATTAACTTAAGAAGTTTAATGGAGTTAGCTGCAGAGAGATTGTGTGCAAGAAGTCAATGGGAAATAAGGAGTGTAATCTTGAAGATGAAAAATGAAGTAGTCTCCAAGTGGCCAATGCTTGGAGAATTTATTAAGCCTAAATGTCAGGTATTAGGATATTGTCCTGAGCATAACTCTTGTGGTCTTATGGTTAAGAAAAAAGATGTTGAAGGTCTTTTTGAACATGCAAAGGAAAAACTTTAAGAGCAAAAAACGTTCTAAGCCTGCCTTTTATCAAAATGTAAAAAAAAATTAAATTTTCTAAAACCCATGTTAAACTGGAAAAGCTAACTACTAGTAGAAAAACTAATAGGCAGAAACTAAATTGGATTAAACTTGCCGAAAAAGGTCGTATTCTTGTTGGAGATAATATTAAATACCACAACTTTTATCTTACCACATCCAGCTTTAGCACGTCAACCCGTGCGTTTTGCCTGGATGAAAGCTTTGCTGGTCTTAAGTTTTTTTCAGGTACTCATCACTTTTGCCTAGTGGGTTGACTTGCTGGCTGGATGCGGTGTTCTGGTGGCAAGTTTCTTTTTTTTACTAATATTTTAATATTAAACAAAGGGGTTGATTATTCATGGAAAGAAACCCATTAGTATATCAAATGATGGAATCACATTTGAATGATGTATATTACGGAATAAAGGATAGTAAACCCTTTATGATTGTTGAATCATGGGAAGAAATAGAACAATTTATCTATGAATTAACTAAAGAAATATGTGGAGAAGAAATGGTTAATAAATACTATAAGAATAAAATTAAAAGATTTTATAGTGGCAATGGAATAAGCGAAGGTGATTTATCAATAAATGGCTCATATCCACAGGAAATATTAGATTGTTTTATTGAACAAAACATTATAGAAGAAAATATGATTCCTAGTTTTGATAACATTATAAATATGGAATGGGGATTTTCAGATGAATTTAGCATATGTGATTATTGTGGTAGTTTAATTTCCAGAATTCCTGATTCAGCATTCTGGACACCAGATTATTTTTATACTCCATATGATGATTTTTATTGTGGTAATTGTGCTCGTTTATTTGATTTTGTTAAAAAAGTATATATAGAAGAAGTTCTTTTGAATAACTATAATGCAGCTAATACTATATTAAATGAAAACGATTTTATAAATGAAGGATATACTTTATATCAACTTAATAAAACCAAGATGTTAAATTCAGAAGAATTATTTGAAGAACTAAATAAAAAATATGAAAACATTATTTTTGATATAGTAGAACAAACTCCATTTGAAACAGAATGGAGAGTTTGGATTAAAAACTCAGACGATTATTATCAACCAGAAGATTTCGAAACTGAAAACTGACTTATTTGATGAGATTAAAAATCAACTTAAATCTTTAAATTTGATATAAGCATAAAACAGCCTATAGTAATACACTATAGGCTGTTAATAGTTTTAATAATAACAATAAGATAAGGGGTTGATAAATATGGGTGTTGGCAATGCTATTCCTTTTGGAGTAATTGATTATGAATTATTTTACCTGGATTATGATATTATTTATGATTACTATGAGTTGAAATATGACGATTATGACATGTTTCACTTGTGTTTCAATTTTTTTAAAGAAAGTTTGTGGCAAGACATACGAGAAAAATGGAATAGTTTTTGGTATATAGGAGACTATAGGTATGTTTTTGGATGTCGAGATGAATCTTATGTTTTATGTAAAAACAATCTTGTTAATATTGAGATTAAAGATAATCTATCTTCAATGATGATTGCTGTTGTAGTAACAGATGATAAAGAACAGAATATCCAAAATTTAGCCTTTAGACATATAGATACTTATTATAAAGGGCTTATAGATATTCTTATTAAAAAATATGGAGTAGAATATCTACAGGGCAAATTGCGTTACAGAACAGGACCCTGGACATCCGAGGCAATAAATTTAAAAGCTTACAATAATAAACAAGGAGGTTGATAACAGTTAAACAAAACTTATAAAAAGTTATAAAGCCTGCTATTTAGCAAGCTTTCCATACTCTTTTAAAACAAGCTCAATAGCTTTATCGAGAAGTTTTGATACAGGTATCATGGTTTCTTCTGATAATTCTTTCAGTTTATTGTAAAGGGTTGTATCAACTGCATTAGAAATAGCAGTACGGTTTTTTAGTCCTCTATTATTCATAATATCACCTCAAGAGTATAATAACACAAGCGAAAAATACTTTCAACTACTTTCAACTACTTGCAACTACTTTCAATATATGTTATACTTTTGAATGGGGGCGATAACATGATAAAGGCTTACAAAATACAGCTAAAACCGAATAACAAGCAACAGACAAAGCTATTTCAAAATGCAGGAGTTGCGAGATGGGCTTATAACTGGACACTGGCAAGGCAGCAAGAAAATTACAAAAATGGCGGCAAGTTTATTCCTGAATTTGAATTACAAAAACAGCTTACACAGCTAAAATTGACGGATGAATTTAAATGGCTTAACAATTATTCCCGTCAGACTATAGTTCAGGCAATAAAAGATGCTTGCCAAGCTTACAAAAGATTTTTTAAAGGACTAAGTGGATTTCCTAAATTTAAAAGCAAGAAAAGTACAAAGCAAAGTTTTTATAGTCGTTATGACAAAATCAGGTTTACTGAAACACACGTAAGACTTGAAAAAATAGGCTGGATAAAACTTGCTGAGCGAAACAGAATTCCTGTTAACTCTAAGTACAGTAATCCAAGGGTCAAGTTTGACGGCTTAAATTGGTGGTTAACGGTGGGAGTTGAATTTGAACCTGTACAAGACGGTACCCCGCATTCAGAACCGATAGGAATAGACTTAGGGGTAAAGGATTTAGCTGTCATAAGTACAGGTGAAAAATTCAAAAACATAAATAAAAGTAAAAAGGTTAAGAAGTTGGAAAAGAAGCTAAAAAGGCTTCAAAGGAAAGTATCAAGAAAATATGAAAAAGGAAAGGAGGGAAACCGTTACAGAAAAACAAAGAACATTATAAAACTGGAACGCCTTATTCGTAAAACACACCAAAGGCTTAGAAACATTCGCATGAATTATATTCATCAAATAACAACAAAACTGGTGAAAACCAAGCCAGAATACATTGTTATGGAAGATTTGAATGTCAGCGGAATGGTAAAAAACCACAAGCTTGCAAAAGCGGTGCAGGAACAGACATTGAAAGAATTCCGTAGACAGGTGGAGTATAAATGCGAATGGAATGGTATCAGGTTAATAATTGCAGACAGGTATTATCCATCGTCAAAGATGTGTTCTGAATGTGGGTATATACTTGAAAAATTGTCTCTTTCAACAAGAGAATGGGTATGTCCTAAATGCGGAACATTACATGATAGAGATTTAAATGCAAGCATTAACTTAAGAAATTACCCAAAATCGGCATAGGCACATAACGCATATATCGATTTGTACCGATTCGTTAGTCGGGAAGTTAAGCCTTTGGACTGCTATACCAAACGGGAGTAGGTTACGAAACCGGGCAGGATGAATAAGGAAGGAAACATAAAAGTTAATTTATAACTTTTTATAAGTTTTCTGTAACGGGAATGGAAGTTGAAAAATAACAAAAATGCTTATGTTAATATTAATAACACAAATAATGATGAAGATGCATTTGGGATTGTAAAATGTACAGAAAAAAACATAAAAGATTTGTATAGATTAACTGAGCTTTTCCTGGAAATCTATAATATTCTAGAAAACAATGAAGAGATTCATGATTTTGTTGCACATAGCAAAATATTTGCTATGTCAGTTGAAGATTCTTGGGCTGAAATCAAAATATTAGCTGAACAACTGGAAAAATTAAATGAAAAAAAGAAACAATAATTTTC
>Ga0209537_1003573_pt1 | contig 14117 bp, 11 predicted proteins | sample BioPla4DNA1_FD_187698 | JGI IMG/M metagenome (GOLD analysis project Ga0209537, IMG submission 187698) | Biogas fermentation microbial communities from Germany - Plant 4 DNA1 (SPAdes) (version 2) | ecosystem: Engineered > Bioreactor > Anaerobic > Digestate | place: Bielefeld, North...
TTTATGTTAATCTTCAATAGGTGGTTTTGTTGTTATGCCCTTTTTAAAGGTTCTGCCTTGCAAGATAGTTTCAATAATCTTTCAAAATTATTTTTTAAAAACTATTGACTTTTATTAGCTGGTCTTTTTTAATAGTTTATACTAATATTGGATATTCTTCAATAATTTTAGCTTTAAAATTTTTTTGACAAGTAAATATAATATTATATAATAGAGTATAGAACAAATGTTCATTTAGAGGTGAAAGTATGAACAAGTTTAAAATAGAATCAGATTTTAAACCTACAGGAGACCAGCCCCAGGCTATTGAAAAATTAAGTAATGGTATATTGAAAAACTACAAGCATCAAACTTTATTAGGTGTTACCGGTTCAGGAAAAACTTTTACCATGGCCAATGTTATAGAAAGGGTACAAAAACCAACCCTGGTAATTGCACATAATAAAACCTTGGCCTATCAGTTAGCCAGTGAGTTTAAGGAATTTTTTCCAAACAATGCAGTAGAATACTTTGTATCTTATTATGATTATTATCAGCCAGAAGCCTATGTGCCTCAAACTGATACCTATATTGAAAAGGATGCTTCTATAAATGATGAAATTGATAAACTAAGGCACTCTGCAACTGCAGCCCTTTTTGAAAGAAGGGATGTTATTATAGTAGCCAGTGTTTCCTGTATATATGGATTGGGTGACCCAATTGATTATGAAAATTTAGTTATATCCTTAAGACCAGGCATGGTTAAGGATAGGGATGAAATAATGAAAAAGCTAATAGATATACAATACATTAGAAATGATGTAAACTTCACTAGGGGTACCTTTAGGGTTAGAGGAGATGTACTGGAAATATATCCAGCAGGCTCCAGTGGAAATACTATCAGGGTTGAATTCTTTGGAGATGAAATTGATAGGATAGTAGAGATAAATCACATAACTGGAGAGATTATAGGGGCAAGAAACCATGTATCAATATTTCCCGCATCCCACTATGCCACATCTGCTGAAAAGTTGGAAAGGGCTATTATAAGTATTGAAGAAGAGTTAGAGGAAAGATTAAGGGAACTTCGCTCTCAAAATAAGCTTTTAGAGGCTCAAAGACTGGAACAAAGAACCAGATATGATATAGAAATGTTAAGGGAAATGGGTTTTTGCCAGGGCATAGAAAACTACTCAAGGCATTTAAGTGGAAGAGCTCCAGGCAGTAGACCTTTTACCTTAATAGATTATTTTCCAAAAGATTTTCTAATAATTGTAGATGAATCCCATGTAACCCTTCCACAACTAAGGGGTATGTATGAAGGGGATAGGTCAAGGAAGATGAATTTAGTAGAATACGGATTTAGGCTGCCTTCAGCCCTGGATAACAGGCCGTTAAAATTTGAGGAGTTTGAAAGCTTGGTTAATCAGATAATATATGTATCAGCAACTCCAGGACCTTATGAAAAGGAACATTCGGAGCAAATTGTGGAGCAGATCATAAGACCTACAGGCCTCTTAGATCCTAAAATAGATGTAAGGCCTATTGAACATCAAGTTGATGATTTAATTAATGAAATAAGGATAAGGGCAGAAAGGAATGAAAGGGTATTAGTCACTACCCTGACAAAGAAAATGGCCGAGGATTTGACAGACTATTTTAAGGAAATAGGAATCAAGGTAACCTATCTACATTCAGATATTGATACCTTAGAAAGAATGAAGATAATAAGAGATTTAAGGTTAGGAAAATATGATGTATTAATAGGTATAAACCTGTTGAGGGAAGGACTGGACTTGCCTGAAGTTTCTTTAGTAGCCATATTAGAAGCTGACAAGGAAGGATTCTTAAGATCAGAAACCTCCCTAATACAGACTATTGGTAGGGCTGCCAGAAATGCATCAGGACAAGTTATTATGTATGCAGATACTATAACAAAATCAATGAAAAATGCCATAGATGAAACAAATAGGAGAAGGGAAATACAGGCTAGATATAATAAGGAACACAATATTACTCCTAAAACTATTGTTAAAAGTGTCAGGGATGTAATAGAAGCTACAATAGCCCTGGAAGATGAAGAAGAATACAAGGTAGACATATCTAAAATAGATGATTTGGATACCATGATAGAAGCCCTTAGGGAAGAAATGCTTAAGGAAGCAGAAGAGCTGAACTTTGAAAAGGCTGCAGAATTAAGGGATAGAATGATTGAACTAAAAAAGATGAAGGAAGCAGGGCTTAAATAAGACAAGGGACGGTTCTTTAGCTTGTTTAATCATCAATCGTCTACTGAAAACTGTCAACTGCACAAGAAGAAAACGAGGTGAAATACAATTGGACAAAGACAAAATAATAATTAAAGGTGCAAGGGAACATAATCTTAAGAATATAGATTTAGAGCTGCCAAGAAATAAATTTATTGTCATTACTGGTATAAGTGGTTCAGGCAAATCTTCTCTAGCCTTTGACACCATATATGCTGAAGGCCAGAGAAGGTATGTAGAAAGCCTTTCCAGCTATGCCCGTTTATTTTTAGGGCAAATGGAGAAGCCTGATGTAGACTATATAGAAGGTCTTTCACCCTCTATAGCCATTGACCAGAAAACTACAAGCAGAAATCCTAGATCTACAGTAGGAACTGTAACTGAAATATACGATTACTTAAGGCTATTATTTGCCAGAATAGGTACCCCCTATTGTCCTAAATGTGGTAAGGAGATTACCAGCCAGACAGTGGATCAGATGGTTGACAGGATAATGGAGCTGGAGGAAAGGACCAGAATACAAATACTGGCTCCAGTTGTAAGGGGTAAAAAAGGTGAACATAAAAATTTGATAGAAAATATTAAAAAAGAAGGCTATATAAGAATAATTGTAGATGGAGAAATGTATGAGGTAACTGATGATATAAAGCTGGATAAGAATAAAAAGCACAATATTGAAATTGTAGTAGATAGGCTTATAGTCAAGGAAGGAATTGAAGGAAGGCTTACAGATTCTTTGGAAGCAGCATTAAAATTATCAGATGGCTTAATATTGGTAGATATAATTGATGGGGAAAGAATTATGTTTAGCCAAAAGCTAGCCTGTCCTGATTGTGGAATAGCAATGGAGGAACTATCACCAAGGATGTTTTCCTTCAACAGCCCTTATGGAGCCTGTCCTACATGTAATGGTATTGGATTTTATAAAAAAATAGATGAAGATTTAGTTATACCAAACAAAGAACTAAGCATAAATGAAGGAGGGATAGTACCCTACAGCAACTCTGGTGAGTCTACTTATTATCATCAAATAATAAAAACTTTAGCTGAAGATAATGGATTTGATTTGGACACCCCTTTAAAATATGCACCTAAAAAATTTATGGATGAGCTTTTATATGGCACAGACCGAGAAATAACTTTCAAATTTAGTAGCCACTTTAGTGGAGGTGTAAAAACTTATAAGGGAACCTTTGAAGGTATAATATCAAATCTTGAAAGAAGGTATCATGAAACAAGCTCAGACTACATGAGAAGCAAGATAGAAGAGTATATGGCAGAAATACCCTGCCCAGCATGTAAGGGAAAAAGGCTAAAGCCAGAGATTTTAGCTGTAAGGGTTGGAGGTCTTAATATAGCAGAAGTTACAGATCTATCCATATCAAAGGCTTTAGATTTCTTTGACAATTTAAAACTAACAGAGACCCAACAGTTAATTGGTGGCCAGGTACTTAAGGAAATTAAAAAAAGGCTTAAATTCCTAAAGGATGTTGGATTAGATTACCTTACCTTGTCAAGAAGTGCAGGAACCTTGTCTGGAGGGGAATCACAGAGGATTAGGCTTGCAACCCAGATAGGGTCTGGTCTGGTGGGAGTAGTATACGTGTTAGATGAACCCAGTATAGGTCTTCACCAAAGGGACAATGATAAATTGTTAAATGCCTTAAGAAATCTAACAGATTTAGGCAATACTCTTATAGTAGTAGAACATGATGAAGATACTATGTATGCTGCAGATTATATAGTGGATATAGGCCCTGGAGCGGGAATCCATGGAGGATATATAGTTGCCCAGGGTACTGTGGAAGATATTAAGAAAAACCCAGATTCTATAACTGGCCAGTATCTGTCTGGAATTAAAAAAATAGAGGTTCCACAAAAGAGGACTCCTCCAAATGGAAATTGGTTGGAAGTTATAGGTGCAAGGGAAAACAATCTTAAAAATATAGATGTTAAATTTCCCCTTGGGGTGCTAACCTGTGTTACAGGAGTATCTGGCTCAGGAAAAAGTACCCTGGTAAATGAAATATTATATAAGAGCTTAGCACAGAAATTAAATGGTGCAAAGATAAGACCTGGTAAGCATAAGGAAATAAGAGGATTAGAAAATCTTGACAAGGTAATAGTAATAGATCAGTCTCCCATTGGAAGAACTCCCAGATCCAATCCTGCAACATATACAGGGGTATTTGACTACATCCGTGAGGTATTTGCCATGACACCAGAAGCTAAGATGAGAGGATTTAACAAGGGAAGGTTTAGCTTTAATGTAAAAGGTGGAAGATGTGAAGCCTGCAAGGGAGACGGTATATTAAAGGTGGAAATGCACTTTTTACCAGATGTTTATGTGCCCTGTGAGGTATGTAAGGGAAAAAGATATAATAGGGAAACACTACAAGTTAAGTATAAAGGAAAGACGATTTCAGATGTATTGGATATGACAGTTGAAGAAGCCTTGGAATTCTTTGAAAATATACCTAGAATTAAAAGAAAAATAGAAACCTTATATGATGTAGGTTTAGGATATATTAAACTAGGGCAACCTTCAACAGAGCTATCTGGTGGTGAGGCTCAAAGGGTAAAGTTAGCTACTGAGTTAAGTAGAAAAAGCACAGGAAGAACCATATATATATTGGATGAACCAACAACAGGTCTTCATGCAGCAGATATCCATAAATTAATAAATGTTCTAATGAAACTTGTAGAAGGGGGAAATACTGTTATAGTTATAGAGCACAATTTGGATGTAATAAAAACAGCCGATTATATAATAGATTTGGGGCCAGAAGGAGGAGACAGGGGAGGTACAGTAGTAGCCTGTGGTACCCCTGAAGAAATAATGGAAGTGGAAGAGTCCTATACAGGACAGTATTTAAAGAAAGTTTTGAGGGATAATAGATGATGTATAAAAAAATAGTAGATGGCATATTTATTAAAAGGCCCAATAGGTTTATAGCCCATGTATTAATTAATGGAGAAGAGGAAATAGCCCACGTAAAGAATACTGGAAGATGTAAGGAACTGCTTATACCAGGAGCAAAAGTTGTATTGGAGGATTGCTCCCATATAAAAGATAGAAAAACCAAGTACTCCTTAATTGCTGTGTGGAAGGGAAATATGCTGGTTAATATGGATTCCCAGGTGCCAAATAGGGTAGTATTTGAAGCCTTAAAAGAAAACAAGATTGAAGGCTTGGAGGATATAATCCACATTGAAAGGGAAGTAACTTATGGCAATTCAAGATATGATATTTATTTTGAAAGCAAAAAGGAAAAAGGATTTATAGAGGTAAAAGGTGTTACTTTAGAGATAGATGGTATATCCATGTTTCCTGATGCTCCTACTGAAAGAGGCAGAAAGCATGTTTTAGAGTTAATAGAAGCTGTTAAGGATGGATATAAAGGAGTGGTCTTGTTTTTAATCCAGATGAAGGGGCCAAGGAAATTTCGTCCTAATTGGGAAATGGACGGTAAATTTTCTCAAGCTGTTAGATTAGCCTATGAAAATGGAGTAAACATATTGGCCTATGATTCAATAGTTACAGAAAATAATATTACTTTAGGTGAAAAAATAAAAGTAGATTTATAATAAATTCTCTCCATCTTTACAAGGTGGAGAGAATTTTTATGGTACTATAAGGGTAAAGGATATTGTAGATAGATAACTTAATAAAAATTTAAGGAAGGTGATGAAATGAAAAGGTCCTTAATTATAATGCTTGTAGCTGCAGCAGTTTTTATTGTAATAGCCTATTTGGTTGGAGGAAATGAACTTGTTTTAAAAGGCTTCAATGTGTCATACAATACAGCAATAAAATCTGCCCTTATGCTTTTTGTCTCTTTCATTTTAATAGGGCAACTTCAGGTTCTTCTTACAAAGGAAGTACTGGATACATGGCTAAATAAATTTAGCGGCATAAAAGGGGTAATAATAAGTGCCATTGCTGGAGGCCTGTTTCCAGGAGGCCCTTATATATTTTATCCCTTTGTTGCAAGTTTTAAGGAAAAAGCAATACCCTTTTATATATTAATTTCATTCATATTTGGCAAACAAATTTACGACTTTTCCAGAATTCCTATGGAGATGAGCTTAGTCAATCCACAAGTTACCCTTATAAGATACTTAATAACCCTGCCTATGCCTATTTTAGCTGGCATGGCGGTAAAATATTATAATGATAAATATATAAACAAATATCCATCTATGGAAGCAGGTGAAAAAAATGCTGCAAACAACAATAATACTTAGTATAGCAGCCATCATACTTCTGCTTGTTAACTGGAGAAAAAATGGAAAGCATTATGAAGGGCTAAGAGCAGGTATTAAGCAGATGATAAATACAGCACCTCTTATATTAAGTGCCTTTATACTAGCAGGTATGATAGAAGTATTAATACCAAAGGAATTTGTTCAAAATTGGCTTTCAACAGAAGCTGGAGTAAGGGGAATATTTTTAGGCACCTTTGGTGGTATGATAATGGCAATGGGGCCTTATGCCTCTTTACCGATTGTAGCCTCAATATTGGCCTCTGGTGCAGGATTAGGAACTGTAATATCTATTATTACGGGATGGTGTCTAGTGAGCCTGAGTAAAATGCCTTTTGAAACTGCTTTTTTTGGAGCTAAATTTTATATTTTAAAAACTTTGTACAGTATACCCCTTTCATTTGTTGCTGGTTTTATAGCCCATATTATAGATATCACCTTCTTTTAATAATAATATATAAAATTGTTTAAATTTTTCCTTTTTGTCAATACTCCTCCTAAAGGAGGGGTAGTATGAAAAAATTATTTATTGTATTAGGAATTATAGTTTTGCTATCCATATATAATACAGCCTTTTCACTGGGAGAAGAAAAAAATTTTATAGATTTTCCTGAGGCTGATTACGAGAAGGGGGAAAGTTTTATATATGGCAGTATATTAAAAGTAGATTATGAAAATAGAAAACTCATAATAAAGCAGCATATGGACCATAATAGCCAGAGAGTTAGTCCTATACTAAGGGTTAGGGAAGATGTGGTAATAGTACTAAAAAGAAATAATAAGGCTATGAATATAGACTTTTCAGATTTAAAAATTGAGGATAGTTTTGGATTAGTATTGGATGAATCTAATATGGTTAGAGGAATTATTATATTTGTATGAAGACAGGGATTCCTGTCTTTTATTTTCTCTATTCATAAAAGCTTGTACATATATTATAATTGTTTTATAAGTAAAATTAAGAGGTGGAATATGTCAAATATAGTAATTTACATCATGCTTTTCTTTGCAATTATAGGTGGCATAGATAGGATAAGGGGAAACAAAAATGGACTAGGTAAGGAATTTGAAGAAGGGTTTAAAGGCATGGGATCCCTTGCTTTAACTATGATTGGAATTATATCTTTATCCCCCTTTATATCTCAAATAATGCTGCCAGTACTTAAAATACTGTCCCAAATCACTGGTGCAGACCCTTCCATATTTATATCCAGTATATTAGCAACAGATATGGGTGGGTATTCAACCAGTGAAATAGTAGCAGAAAGCCAACTTATGGCAGAATACTCAGGACTTATACTGGCATCAATGTTAGGAGCTACCATATCCTTTACAATGCCTGTAGCTTTAAATCTGGTATCCAAGGAAGACTTTCCCTTCTTCACAAAGGGTATTTTGGCAGGAATAGTAACCATACCCATTGGAATGATAATAGGTGGTCTTTTAATGTCTATTAGATTAAAAACCATATTTATTAATTTAACACCTGTTATAATGCTGTCCATAATAATAGTAACAGGGCTATTTAAATTTCAAAACACAAGCTTTAGGGCTTTTAAGGCTTTAGGAAGAGGAATTGTAGTAGTAAGCTCCATTGGACTACTAATTAGTATATTAGATTTTATACTGGGAATTAAAATAATACCTAATTTATTGCCCTTTGAAGAAGGGCTTATAATAGTTGGTAAAATTGCTGTAATCTTATCTGGTGCCTATCCCATGTTTCATATAATTAAGGCTAAGCTAAGCAATAGGCTTAATAGGATTTCAGGGAAAACAGCTTTTAATGATATTTCCATGTTAGGTCTGGTATCTTCTTTGGCAAACTGTGTGCCAATGCTGGCTATATATGATAAAATGGATAATAAAGGCAAGGTAATAAATGCAGCTTTTGCAGTAAGTGGAGCCTTTGTATTTGGAGGACAATTAGGCTATGTATCTGGAATTTCCCAAGAAATAGTAGTTCCTTTTATTTTAGCAAAACTAACTGCAGGTATATCAGCTATTGGTTTAGCTAATATACTATTAAAAATTGAAGATAATGAATACAAAAATTTAGAAAGGGGAAATGGGCTTGAAGGCAAATGAAAAAATTAAAAGTTTAAGAGGACTTATGAAAGAAAAGGGAATAAGGGCCTATATAATACCAACTTATGACCCTCATCAATCTGAGTATTTAGCTGATTATTATAAGGCTAGAGCATGGATTTCAGGATTTACAGGTTCTGCAGGAACTGTTGTTGTGACAGAGGATGAAGCCATACTTTGGGCAGATGGCAGGTACTGGATACAGGCAGAAAATGAAATTGCAGGAAGTGAAATAAAGCTTTACAAAACAGGTCTTCCTTCTACTCCAAGCTATGCTGAATACTTAAGGGATAAGCTTGAAGATGGAGACAGTATTGGATTTGATGGAAAGATCTTTCCACAATCAGATTTTGAAAAGTTAAAAAGCCATTTTAAAAATAAAAACATAAAATTTATAGAGGACCATGATCTAGTAGGTGAGCTATGGACAGATAGGCCAGCACTTCCAAAGACCAAGGTATTTGTACTAGATGAAAAATATACAGGTAAATCTGCCAAGGAAAAAATCAATCAAGTAAGAAAGGAAATGGAGAAGGAGGGAGCTGATTATTTCCTATTAGCTTCTTTAGATGATATAGCCTGGCTTTATAATATAAGAGGGAGGGATATAGCTAACAATCCAGTGGTAATATCCTATGCCCTTATATCTAAGGACAAGGCCTACTTATTTGTAGATAATGAAAAATTAGGTGACGAGGTAAGGAATTACTTAAGTGAAAATGGAATAGAAATAGAGGATTATAATAGGGTAATAAACTATGTAGAAAATTTTGAAAAGGGTAAAAGTGTATTCCTTGACCCTTCCAGAACTAACAGATGGCTGTATAAGGCTATACCTGAAGGATGTAACATAATAGAGGGAACAAATATAACAACAAATTTAAAGGCAATTAAAAATACTACAGAAATCCAAAATCAAAGAAAGGCTTATATAAAAGATGGGGTAGCCTTAGTTAAATTCATGTATTGGCTAGACCAAAATGTAGGAAAGACTGTTATTACAGAAGTATCTGCTGCAGAAAGATTAGAAGAGTTTAGAAGGGAACAGGAAGGATTTATTGAACCAAGTTTTGATACCATAGCAGCCTATAAGGAAAATGCAGCTATGATGCACTACAGGGCTGAAGAGGGCAAATCAAACTATGAGCTAAAGAAAGAAGGCCTATTTTTGGTTGACTCTGGTGGACAATACTTAGAAGGGACTACCGATATTACAAGAACCATAGTATTAGGCCATATTACAGATGAAGAAAAAAGAGATTTTACCCTAACATTAAAAGGACACATAAATTTAATAAGTGCAAGATTTTTATATGGTACAACTGGGTCAAATATAGATGTATTATCAAGGTATCCTTTATGGCAGGAAGGGCTGGATTATAAATGTGGAACTGGCCATGGTGTAGGATATTTATTAAATGTACATGAAGGTCCCCATAGAATTTCTCCAATACCAAATGAGGTAGTTTTAGAAAAAGGAATGGTGGTTACCATAGAGCCTGGTGTATATAAGGCAGGGAAACATGGTATAAGAATTGAAAATGTAGCAGTAGTTGATGAAGATATAGAAACTGAATACGGTGGAAAGTTTATGAAATTTGATATACTATCTTATGTGCCAATAGATTTAGAAGCAGTGGATGTGAACATGCTTACTGAAAAGGAAAGAAACTGGCTTAATAGTTATCATAAGAAAGTATATGAAAAACTATCTCCATATTTAAGTGAAGAAGAAAGACAATGGCTTAAGGAGGAAACTAGGGAGATTTAATAAATTTTACAAATAAACCCATAGTTTTATTTTTAACTATGGGTTTATTTTTTGTATAATATATTATAAGTCTATTATTTTAACACATATGGTACTATATAAATGTAATACTAAATTTGAAAGGGGATTTTATGTTTAATATAGATGAAGAACTAAAGAAACTTCCGGATGAACCTGGCGTGTATATAATGAAAGATAAAAGTGGAGAGATAATATATGTTGGAAAGGCTGTAAGCTTAAAAAATAGGGTCCGTCAGTATTTTCAATCTTCTAGAAACAATCCCCCTAAAGTACAGGCCATGGTAAGACATATTGCCGAGTTTGAGTATATAATAGTAGACAATGAAGTGGAGGCATTAATTTTAGAGGCTAATCTTATTAAAAAACACAAACCAAAGTACAATATACTCTTAAGAGACGATAAACAGTATCCATATATAAAGGTTACTACCAATGAAAAATATCCTAGGGTATTAAAAACCAGAAAGGTATTAAAGGATGGAGCAAAATATTTTGGTCCCTATCCAAGTGCTTATGCTGTAAATGATACAATTGATATAATTAGAAATCTATATCCTATTAGGACTTGCAAAATAAATTTTGATAAAAATCCTAAGAAAACCAGGCCTTGCCTTAACTACTATATAGGTAGGTGTGTAGGTCCTTGTTTAGGAAATGTAGACCATGATAAGTATATGGAAATGATAGATGAAATAATAATGTTTTTGAGCGGAAAAGAGGACAAATTAATTGAAATAATAGAAGAAAAGATGAAAAAGGCATCAGAGGCTTTAGACTTTGAAAGTGCTGCAAAATACAGGGACCAGATAAAATCATTAAATATTATATTGGAAAAGCAAAAAGTGGTAAGTACTAATGCTTTAATAGACCAGGATGTCATAGGAATGGCTAAAGGTATAGATGATGTATGTATCCAGGTGTTTTTTATAAGAAGTGGTAAAATTGTGGGCAGGGAGCATTTTATAATAGAAGATACCTTTAATGAAAAAAGATCTGATATATTAAGCTCTTTTATAAAGCAATTTTATTTAGGTACTGCCTATGTGCCAAAGGAAATATTTATTGAGGAAGAAATTGAGGATATGGAAGCTATTTCTAAGTGGTTATCTGAAAAAAGGGGAAATAAGGTAACCCTTAGAGTTCCCAAACGGGGTGAAAAATCTGAATTAATGGAAATGGTCCGTAAAAATGCAATGGATATGCTCAAACAGGATGGGGATAGGATATTGAAAGAGAATAGAAGAAAAGAAGAAGCATTAGAGAAATTAAGGGATATTTTAAATTTAGAAAAAACTCCTTACAGGATAGAAGCCTTTGACATATCCAACATAGCTGGCGTAAATTCTGTAGGTTCCATGGTGGTATTTGAATACGGAAGACCTAAAAAAAGTGACTATAGAAGGTTTAAAATAAAAACTGTTACTGCACCTGATGATTATAAGAGTATGGAAGAAATTTTAAGAAGGAGGTTTACAAGGGGCATTAGGGAAAGGGAATTAACTGATGAAAACAAGCTGAATATGAAGGGCTTTTCAATATTCCCTGATTTAGTAATGATAGATGGAGGAAAGGGCCAGGTAAATGTAGCCTTACAAGTGCTAGAGGAACTAGATTTAGACATACCCGTTTGTGGTCTTGTAAAAGATGAATTTCACAAAACTAGGGGAATTATTTTTAATAATAAAGAAATAAACCTTGAAGTAGATAGTGAAGTATATAGGCTTATATATGGTATACAAGAGGAGGCCCACAGATTTGCCATATCCTATCATAGAAGCTTAAGAAGTAAAGATATGTTTAAATCTGAGCTAGATTATGTTAAAGGAATAGGAGAAAAGAGAAAAATAGCTTTACTAAAGCATTTCAAATCAATAGAAAATATAAAAAAGGCTACTGTTGAAGAATTAGCAGAAGTTGAAAGTATGAATAAAAAAGTGGCTCAGGAACTCTACAACCATTTTAGAAAAGATAGGGGAGATTAAAATGAAATATGTAACTTTGGATAAATTAATTGATGATTTGGAATTTGAAATAATATATGAAGCTGAAGGGATAGAAAATGTAAAGCTTTCAGCCAGTGAAGTTAACAGGCCTGGACTTCCCATAACAGGTTACTTGGAAGGATATGCCTATGACAGGATCCAGATAATTGGGAAAATTGAATGGTCCTATTGTAATAGTCTGGATCCTAAAGTAAGGTATACCAGATTTGAGAATATGCTATCTTATCCTATTCCTGCCATGATATTTAGTAGAAACTTAGAGGTATTTCCAGAAGTTATTGAACTGGCCAAAAAATATAACAGGACCATATTAAGGACTGATATAACTACCAGCAAATTGGTCAATAAGTTAATTAATTATTTAGACTTTGTTCTAGCTCCAAGCATGTTGGTGCATGGAGTGTTGGTAGAGGTATATGGTTTAGGAATATTAATTATTGGTGAAAGTGGTGTTGGAAAAAGTGAAACTGCCCTTGAACTTATAAAAAGAGGCCATAGATTAGTTGCGGATGATGTAGTGGAAATTAGAAAGATAGAAGGTGAGTTACGGGGTCAGTCCCCTCAATTAGTAAGGTATTTCATGGAAATAAGGGGCATTGGAATATTGGATATAGAAAGGCTCTATGGAGTTGGAGCCATAAAAAGGGAAGAATTTATAGACCTGGTTATTGAATTGGAATTTTGGGAAGAAGGGAAGGAATATGATAGACTTGGCCTGGATGAAGTATATACAGAATTATTAGGTAAAAAGGTACCTAAACTTACAATACCTGTTAGACCAGGAAGAAATACAGCCATGATAGTAGAAGTTGCTGCTAGAAATTTAAGACAGAAGATGCTTGGCTACAATGCAGCAGAAGAATTAAGTAGGAGAATTAGAGAATACAATAAAAATAAAAATAAAAGAAGATAAGCTAGCACATATGGGAGGTTGTATTACTATGCAGATGGGTGCTAAAATTAGGGAAATACGTCAAAAAGAGAAGTTAACCCTCAATGATTTAGCTGAGGAAACAGGATTAACTCCAAGTTATATATCCCAGGTTGAAAGAGGATTAATAGAGCCTTCTATATCCTCATTAAGAAGAATATCAGCAGCCTTAGGGGTACCATTGTATGTTTTTTTAACAGAGGAAAAAGAACAGCATGTTTTAATTAGGGCAAATGAAAGAGGAAAATTAGAGCTTCCCCATAGTAACATAATTTATGAATTTGTTACTCCAGTGGGGGCTGATAAAAAAGTAAAATCCAAGATGGAAATTATATACCTGAGATTGAAGGGAAAAAGCTGGAGTAGCGATAAATCTTTTGTACACCCTGCTGATGAATGCATTTTTTTAATTGAAGGGGTAATGGAAGTAGAATTAGGAACGGAAAGATATACCCTTTATGAAGGGGATAGTATATATATTCAAGAAAATATTCCTCATAGATTTTATAATGCTGGAGATAAAACGGCAACCTTTATAAGTGTTATGTGTCCAGCTATATATTAATTACTAAGTAGGAAAGCAATTTAATAAAACTTATGTAACTTATATGCATGGTTCTATTTAGAGGAGCCATGCTTTTTTATTTAGGCTCTTTGTCAATAGTTGGGGTGGGATTTTCTTAAATCCCGCTCCATTACTATTTTTACCCTTATTTTTGTGTTATGATTGAGATGGATAGAATTACATGTATTTTGGGCACACTTAAATAAACCTAGCTAAAATGTAGGCT
>Ga0209537_1003575_pt1 | contig 14111 bp, 18 predicted proteins | sample BioPla4DNA1_FD_187698 | JGI IMG/M metagenome (GOLD analysis project Ga0209537, IMG submission 187698) | Biogas fermentation microbial communities from Germany - Plant 4 DNA1 (SPAdes) (version 2) | ecosystem: Engineered > Bioreactor > Anaerobic > Digestate | place: Bielefeld, North...
CTGTACTGGCTGGCCAGAGCGATGGAGCTCGACTATTTGTTGTTTAAATTCCTCGGAATATCTAATACCGTTTTTTTTGGACATTGTTTAACACACCTTTCATGTTGCTATTTTACCGTGTTAAACTTTTCGTGTCCATACTTATATACTAACACCATATGTTCCTGCCACGGTTCAGTTTTTAATTTTAATGTTAATATATAACTTGCAGATTTTGTTTTAGCCAATGCAACACACCTCTTTAAACATTTTTCTGATTTTCAATATATTTCATTACTACCTCTTCTGAAATGTGACCGACCGTACAACAAAAATAACTTCTAGTCCAAAGCGAAGGAAGTCTACTTTTTAATGACGGGTATTTTTCTCTTAATATTCGACTACTCCTTCTTTTGAACTGTTGTATAACTTTATGAATATGTTTTCTTGGATCAAACGAAATAAACATATGAACATGATCTGGCATAATTTCTAATGCTTTAATTTCAATATCGTTGTCTTTTGCAATATCGTAGAAAATTTGCCTTAAATCTTTTTCAATATCTCCAACTAATACTTTACGTCTATATTTCGGACAAAATATAACATGATATTGATTTAAATAAACAATTCCTTTCTTATGAGTATACTTATCGTTTGACATTAGATAATTACCTCCTATCTAATGTCTATTATACAAATTATTAGACATATTGCAAGTATCTAATGAAAATATTTTAAAAATTTTAATATCACATTATTTCATCCCAATGACTAAAGTCATGGGCTTTCATAATGCAGTTTTCGTAAAGCCGGCTTGCTTTCTATAAAGTACCCTTCATACTCTTTTATCAATCTATTGAAGATTTCGTCAGCAACAGATTCTTTCTTGATTGGGCCAAAAGTAACCTTTTCTATCGTACGTGGTGAGTTAGTGAGTATTGGCATAATATATAGATTACTCACCACTTTATATTTTATATTTCTCTAAAATTAATTCAGCTATTTTTTTATCTAACTTATTAAATTTAGCTCAACAAAATAACCATTATGTTTTTCTACAACATCAAGGAGTTTATCTCTCATTGCATCATTCCCTCTTCTTTTTGTATTTGATACCACAATATCCCTTTATTAATGAGCTTATAATACTAAACCCATAAAAAGAAGTCCAATCCTACAGAACAAAAAAGCAGAGGAAGTTTCCTCTGCTGTCTTGCCTCAACCATTCAACCGATACATGTCGTTGCTTGTTTTATGCGTGTTCTTACCTTTTGCTGCACATTTATACTCATTGATTCGCCATTATCAGTATTTATGCTTATCATTGCATGTTTCAGGCATGTGTCTATATGTATATTTGCAAATCTATGAGTTTTTTGATGTCTTTGCGTGTTTTAACCATGTTATTGCAAGTTTTTTAGGTCGGTTGAGTTAACCTACATGTATATACATATTGACATTATATTCTGATTATATACCTTTATGCAGTATTTGTCAATAATTGTTGCCGATTGTTATCTTATTATGTATTATTTTGTTTTATGTTTTGCAAAGATTAAAAATTTGATTTTGTTTATTTCTTTATATAGGATGGCATTATTCTACATGGAATTTACATCGGCGAAATTAGTTTCTAGGGGGTGTTCTTATGTTTAAAAAGGAAATCAGCAAACTTATAATGATTTTGTTATGTGTTTTTATAGCAACTATCCCGTTATTTATGCCAAAGGAAAAAGTTTCAGCAGATGCAGGCAACTTTATCTCTAGGTCATCATCCTCCTCAAGTTCTTATAGTGATAGCAATTGGTATACTAGCTATAGTTGGGGAGATTCCGATTACGAAGATGGTCCCCTAGCAGAGTTTTTCTATAAACTTATTACTGTTTGCGGTATCCTCTACTTCATTGGAGGCTATATTTACGGCAAAATTGATAAAGCAAAGAAAAAACGTTTGGCAGAGCGGTTAGCCGAGTCTTCAAAAGATTATCAGAAAAACCTATTAAAAGAGTCTGATCCTAACTTTAATGAAGAAGAATTCGTAAACAAAATTAAAGAATTGTTTGTTGCTTTACAAGACACTTGGTATACCAAAGAAGTGCTGACTATAAAACCCTTTGTAACAGATAGCTTTTACGAATCCCATATAAATAAGTTAGAGGAATACAACAATGCTATGAGAACTCAAGTGGTGAAGGATATTGATGTGTATAATGTAGAGATAGCTAACTATACCGCTAATAACAATAAAGAAACATGCCACCTATTTGTATATGTTCGTTATATCAGATATGTAGTAAGCAAAAATGCAGGAGAAATAGTGGATGGACACATAGAGCGCAAAATGTCAGCTATATATATCTGGAAGATGGTTCGGAAAAAAGGAGAAACAAATTGGCTTTTATCTGAATCCAATCTATATGAGGAAGATTATGACATGAATATTAAGAAATAGTCTACTCCCTAGAGACTAAAGGTATCATAATTCTTTTCCCAACAAAAAAAGACTAGGACTTTATCCTAGTCTTTTTCTATCTCTGTGGTTTATTACCATACTCAAGCCTGTAAACACTTCTGTTCACATACGGCTTATCAGGGTTAGAAGGATTATCCCTCTCTGTAACCGCCACAACAGCAACAATCTCCTGTCCTTTTACTAGGTATTTGCAGGCGTTTTCCGCTGTCTTGTCAAAAGCCGTCAAGTAAACAGGCTCATCTTCCCCTCTTGGAAAGACCATTAGATTACAAGCCGGACTGTCATTTATAGTCCTAGCTTCAGGATCTTTACCAAGCCTTCCGGATATAAATTCTAACTTTCGACCTTCAATGGTCTCAACTTCGTATCTCATACTCATTCTCCTTTGCTTCCTTCATTTTTTACCAATTTATTATTAATGGTAGTTCTTGTATAACACCTCAATGTTGCTTATGCAAGTATTTATTTCTAATTAAACTTCTTCAAAGGTCAGATTTGGCTTTTTTATTACTTCATATCTTACGGATCTGACATTGTTTTTAAAGTCTTCTAATGAGCAAATCTCAATATCCCTATCGTTCCAGCAGTCTATTTCGAAATAGCCGTATCCCATTTCCATATCCTCTTCTTTTGTCGTAGTGCCTTTTGCTTGTTTTAACCAATACATTTTTAACTTGCTTAAGAACTTTTCCGTGATTTCTTTTTCACTACAATCTCCTCTACCACAACCGCAACCGAATACATATATCCTTTCTATTATACCGTTTTGCATTAAAAACCTTATAATCCTGGGTTCCAACAATTCAATGTCCCTTGCTTTTATAAAGTTGTTATACGACTCCTTTAACATCTTATCTAATGAAACTTTCTGATCTTCATTTAGCCAGTCTATTTCTTTTGTAGCGGGATAATATTTCACTTCATTAACCTCTGGATACTCTTTAGCTTTCTTTTCTTCGAGAATGTTTTTAAGGTTATCTACTACTTCTCTTTCTACCCCTATCCTGCACATAAAGCTGTAAAGTTTCTTCGTCTCCGCATAACTTAACTTCTCTCTAACCTCACCTAATTCAATGATGCTATTTTGCCATTTTGTTACCCGCTGTAGTTCATTAAACCTCTTTTCTTCCTCCAAATATAGCTGGTTTGCTTTCAATACTTCCTCCACCGAATTCACTCTTTTAGATACTGGTTCTATCATTTCGCACCTCCACAATATACATGTCTTATGTTAGGTGTTCTAGATGATTAAGTTCTAGCTTTATATTTTCAACCCCCAACATTAACACAGACCTTTTAATAAGAAAATTACATTCAGCAGTCTTGATACATGTGTGAATAATGTCATAATAAAAGAACCTTACATAAACCTCATCGTCTTCTAAAGCAAATCTTATTATTTCAACGCCTTCATAGTATTTGCCCAACATTTTCTTGACCAGCTTATATATCCTCATACCAACATCCTTTCGCTCACTAATTTTTCCCAGTACTTTTTGTTCGCAACTATTTGGTCTATTGTTTACAAGAAAGGCGGACATATTAAGTCCACCCTTCATCATAATCACCAATACCACACACCTTCACATCATCATACAAGCAAAGGTCCTCTGATGTCTTAATTCCCGTATACCTGCAACGATACACCGGATTCTTTATTACAACTTCTTTAGTCCCTTTACTGCCCCCTTCTGCTGGAGCTTTGACGGTAATTTTTTCGAAGTGATCAAAGACTAAATTCCTACAGTAGTCTGCTCTATAAGGCATACCCTCTTCATTGGTTTTAATGGTTTTATAGCAATAGGGTGTACCTCTTGGTATCCATTTTTTCATTGCTCTTTTTTTCATTTGAATACCTCTCTACTATATAGTAGTTAACTTCGAGCTAGCTAGTTGACCAGTCCTTCATTGGACTCTTCCATACGTCCTCCAAACAACTTATCTCTTAACTTTCTATCAAGTTCATCAAACAACTCTGGATTTGCCTTTAAGAATTGTCTAGCATTTTCCTTACCTTGTCCTAAACGAATATCTCCGCATGAATACCATGCACCTGATTTCTCTATTAATCCATGTTCTACGCCTAGGTCTATAATTTCACCCTCTCTAGAAATGCCTTCACCATACATGATGTCAAAAACAGCTTCTTTAAAAGGTGGAGCAACTTTGTTCTTAACAACCCTTGCTTTAGTCTTATTACCAACCATGTCTGAACCAGCTTTTATTGTTTCTGTCTTGCGTATGTCTATACGAACTGATGAATAAAACTTAAGTGCTCGGCCACCGGGAGTTGTTTCTGGGTTGCCAAACATTATGCCTACCTTCTCTCGCAGTTGGTTTATGAATATGACTGTACATTTACTCTTTGCTACTGCTCCTGTTAATTTCCTCAACGCTTGCGACATTAAGCGAGCTTGTAGGCCTACATGAGAGGCTCCCATCTCTCCTTCAATTTCTGATTTTGGCACCAAGGCTGCAACGGAATCTACCACAACGATGTCTACTGCACCACTTCGCACCAATGCCTCCGTTATTTCTAGTGCCTGCTCGCCATTATCCGGCTGTGTGCAAAGCAGTGAATCTAAATCTACTCCTAACTTCTGTGCATACAAGGGATCTAGGCTATGCTCTGCATCAATGAAAGCTGCGTTCCCACCAGCTTTCTGTGCGGCTGCAATACAATGAAGTGCCACGGTTGTTTTCCCTGAAGATTCTGGTCCAAATATCTCTACAAGCCTACCTCTAGGCATCCCTCCTACTCCTAACGCCACATCAAGAGTAAGAGAACCTGTTGAAATAGCCTCTACCTCCAAGTGTTTTTGTGAACCAAGTAGCATTATGGAACCCTTGCCAAACTGTTTTTCTATCTGTTCTACTGCTGCTTCCATCGCCTTCATTCTCTGTTCTGAATTTCCAATTGCCATATTTCTTTTCCTTCCTTTCAGTTATATTTATGAAGTAAATTTATTCCCCATCATCATTGCTGATCTTTTATCGGCTTCTCTTTGGTTTAATACTTTTTTAATTATAGAAAGTAGTCTTTCTGCATCTTCAATTATATTCTTCAGTTGTAGATAGACCTGCTTCTTAATAATAGTGCAGTATGTTTCTATCTCTGTTAGCTGTTTTGCTACTAACATCCTTTCGTCACCGTTACCGCCGAAGACCTTAAGCAAGTTCTCCGTCTGTGTTAACTCCTCTATCTTTTGTGCTATATCTAGTTCAAGGGAGGCATCCTCTAGGTATTTACGAAGATCGCTTATCTGTGAAGCTAGATATAAACCTAAACCTTCAAGCTGACTATCCGATAACCTGTTATCTATAGTAAATACTGTTTTTCCGTTTATATCTTTCTTCTCTATAAATGTGTTTTGTTTTATTATCTGATTAGCTTCCTCAAAGGGGATTCTCTTTGCTTTTACTACCTTATCAACACCTTCCTTTAATATCGGAAAGTAGTCATTTATTTCCGAAAAAACAGAGTTTATTTTCCGCTTCAGTTCTTTAATCTTTTTCTCTTGTTCTTCTTCTGGAAGACTGGATAGTCGAAGTGCCGTTATTACCACTCTCTCGCCTTCAACGTGTATATTATTCCTGCTTGTTGTCTTGGGAGGGGTTTTCTTCTCTTTATCCTTACCTTTTTCGTTATCATTTGTAGTTAAATCCTTCATTTTATCACCTCATTACGCTATCGTTCCTTTATTCCGATTATAACCTTTTTTTCTTAATTTGTCTAATTCTGCTGTTATTGTGCAATCAATTCCAACAATAACAAAGATGGACAGAAAATCTGTCCATCTTAAAAATTTAATTTGCCTTATGCTATCTTTTTATCCTGGAACAATTCACAAGATATTACATCTTCAATCTCCTCTAGAGAGACTTCGTTTATTTCATACAAGTAATCTGCATCTGTATGCGTTTTTATTTTTACTTTTCCGTCTTTTAGCCCCGGAGATGCTACAACGGCTGTACCAAACCATGTTAGAATCTGGTCTCCCGGGTTAAAAGCGACATACTCTACTATGTCTAAAGGGTTCGTTATCTCCACTACCATAGATTCTAGTGGATCATAATTAATATATCTTACCTTGATAGATTCAAAACCCTCTTCTATAACTTGCGCAAGACCGTCATGTAGTTTTAATACATCATCCTTACGCAGACTTGAGAATATAAAAGTATCTTCTTTCTGTACATATATTACCCCCTCTACATCCTCCTTCCTAAATTTTTCTCTTCCAACTCTTACTACATTTTTATCCTTCAATCTTATAATGTCTCCTGCTTTATACATCGAAATGTCCTTCCTCCTTTTTGTTGATGTACATGATATATCAAAGACATCGCACACCATCAAGTTTTTCCTAAAAAATGAAGGCAGGAGTTTTTCTCTCCTGCCATATATATCTACTTCTTATTACCAAACCACTTTCTTCTGTTTTTCTTCATTTTGGCCTTATCCTGTTCCATTTCCATATTTTCTGGACCGGTATTAGTAGGCTTTGTTTCTTCCTTTTGAGGATTTGAAATAGGTTTTAAATTCTCTTGTTCTGGTTCAACTTTCTCATTAGTCTCTTGTAAAGTAAAGGAGTCATTTTTTATCTCACTAAACAAAGGAATATTAAAGTTGTTTGACTCTATTGAGGTTTCTTGCATGGGTTCTTCCACCGTTGCCACTTCATGGTTGTTGTCTGGGGTATTTTCAGGAACTTGATTCATATTTTCTTGTGCATTCCCCCTTATTAGTGCTTCAAGTTCAGGTATTATAACCATCTGCGGTCCCGTATTTGCTACAGGTTCATTTATGTAGCCAGTATCGTTTGCTTCCACACCTAGATCATGTGTTTTTTCGGACACAACCGGGTTATGTTGCTCTGGTATAAAGCTGACTACTTCCTGTTCGTTATTAACCACTTCCATATTATCGAATGGAGTTTCTTCAATAGCTAATGAGACCTCATTATTCTCTATAATATTTGTATCATACTCTTTTACCTCATCTGCAGCATTGGCATTTTCTATCGCTTGCCTATTTTCTATTTCATATAGCTCATGCCTTATTCTCTCAAGAGTTTTGTTATCCATTTCATGATAAGCAAGTATTACGTGATTATCCCCTTGGTAGTTTGGGCGTTCTATCCGCAAACTACAATAACAAAACTCGTCACCAATAGGAAGATTTAAAAACAAGGTTGTGTTTTCAGGGATAGCTTCAGTCGTTCTTACCTTTAAACCTCTTGTGCCAACCTCTAATATCTCCACCTCTATTCCCTTATGATGAAGCGGGATAAACCTAGTGTCCGCTTGGAGCAATCTAATCTCTGTGTGAATCTCACTTGGTATCCATAATTCTTCTAATAGATTTCTTTTTCGAATAAATTGGTTCAGCCTAATTTTCATAAGCATATTGGGTATATAGTTTTCTGTATGTCCTATATATGTTTCAAGTGCATCATAGCCATAAACCTCAACAACGACTTCCTTCTGGGGATCAAGTTCGGCTTTTTCTTTTAATATATCTATATCTATTACTTCACTTAATACTCTATTAACTCTTCCTTTAATCTTCACTTGGTTGTCCTGAAGAATCGTCACTTTGCTCGATGGATTCATTATACATCCCTCCTAGTGTTGGTAATTTTGGTAGCTCGGTACTTTCTATAAAGAGATTGTTATGTTTGAATATCTTTACCAGTATGCCTATTAAGATGTGGTATCTCTCTAAAGTAAATGGGATTCTAATATAGTCATCCCTAGAAATAACATAGTATGCGCGCTGTTCTGTATCGCTGGTATATTCATAGAGTTTTACATCAGGTCCCCAGAATATTGTTTTGCTCTCCTTTTGTCCGACCATATTATACCTATCAAATGAGATACCTCTTTGTATATCTAATACAACTTGAGATTTGCCATGGTTATACTGCTTATTCTCTGGCAATAGCTGACTCTTAATCTTTTTTGGTGCGGTTTTATTATCGCCATAAAAAACCTGAACTGCCTCTATTGTAGATGGGAATGTTGCATTAAACATCTCTCGGAGTGCATCAATATCTTTTGCTGGCACCCCTTTCCTATCTCCATCAATAAAACGACAATTCTCCAGATAGCGATCTTTGAGCATCTTAACAAACTTATCATACTCTGCTAAACGTTTTGGTATCTCAAATAGTCCATCGTCTAGAACAATATAATGGTTAAATATCGCTTTTCTTCCACGTATCTCGCGCTCTCTATAGATGAAAAGTATGTTTGGCCATTCTATCTCAATCAGAGTTTCATCATTATTATTACAGAACTTTATCCCTTGCATATCTACATATATCTTTCTGTGAAATTTAGGTATTAATCTTGAACAAGCATATATATAGGCTACACCTTCGAGTAATAACAATCCAAGAATTCCGAGAGCTACATATCCGTTATTCTCAATGTTCATGTAAAGAAAATAGCTCCCTACTATGGCTATTATTCCTAATAAGACCAATACAGGTAATGTACTACTTTTTTTATATTCATAAAGCTCCATTACTACTCTTCCTCCCTTCTTTACCTGTTAGTTGGTTATAAAATTAAAATATTCGTTTTTATTCTTTATAGTCTGGATCTCTTTTTCCTGACATTGGGATATGATTTCAACATACCTATCAATTAGTCTCTTTTGTACTTCTGGATCTTTGGTACTTGAAAAGGTCTGAAAATCACTTTGTGCTTTTTCTATTAATGGTTCTATCTCTGTTAGCCATGTTTGAATTTCTTCTGCAAATTGGGTGAATTCTTGACTATCCTCAATGTGTCCTGAAATGCTTTCTAGGCTTTGCTGAATTTTTTCTATGTTTGTTTTTGCTTCAAGCTGTACTTTGAAATAATATTCTTTATCGAAATCTCCGTTTCCGCCGTTGCTAACCCAATTGAGGGCTAGGAAATTTGTATCTTTTATATTCATACAAAACCCTATGAGGCTATTGGCAAATACATCAACAGCCAGCATCTTCTCAACTGTCTCATCTTTGCTTGATTTCCCCTTTGATTTATCTGTTTCTGAATCTGATTCTTGTGCTGACATCAATGTGCTACTTTCTGCTGAAATCATAGATGTGGTTTCTGCTTTACTTCCCCTTTCTAGCTGGGTTATAGATAATCCAAGCATACCAAATCCCACCAATGCCAAGACACCTAACACCAAGGTACTTTCTTTAAGGATGACTTGTAACTTTTTTAGGAGTTCCATTTCACACCTCCCATATTAATTCTCCTCCAAGATACTATTGATGGATTCGAGTACGTCTTTTACTATCTCTTTTCGCTGTTTTTTGTCTGTCTGGTTGTAATCTATATAAACACTTAACGAAACTGCATCTCTCCCTATCATTAAAGGTGCTGTTTTCTTGTGTTCTAAACACCAATAATATTTACAGAAAAACTTACCCCCCTTAAACGGAAGTCCAAAGAGGCTATATAACCTAACCTTTACTGGTTTCCTATCTTCTTTAAAGCTAGTTTTCTCTTCTATCTGTCTTGCCAATTCTATGGTTTCAGGCAAATCCTCACTCTCATTGCTCCTAGCTGGGTTTTTAAATCTATATTCATCGCTCGTATAGTCTTTAAAAACTTTACGAAGATTTTTCATTTATATCGCCTCCTTTGAAATTTTGGTCATTATAGCACTTTCATTAGCTAATGTCCATTATTTCCGCCATTGTCCGACTTTTCAAATATTACGCTTTTATTACAAATTTATTTGTTTATTTGTGCTTTTTCTGTTACAATACCGCCTAGCTTGTGAGAATCACTTTAGTATCAATACAAGCTAAACAAATGTTGTTAATAAAGGAGATGGTATTTTGAAGCGAAAGTATAGATACAGATTAACGGAAAAGGCAGCACGGAGATATAAATCCATGGGTATTGTGCTTATACTTTCTTGTTTCGTTATCGTATCGCCGTTTCTCTCCCATTCTGCTTTAGCTAATGCAGCTAATACTATAGTAGAAACAACATTCAAACTAACTAGGAATATGCGTATGGGTATGCGTGGAGAGGATGTAAAGTTACTTCAAGAACTACTCTCTCAAGATGGGTATTTTAATTATCATACTGCAACAGGATATTTTGGCGAGATTACTAGAAAGGCAGTAATAGACTTTCAGAAAGCAAAAGGTTTAAAAGTTGATGGGATTGCGGGACCACAGACATGGACTGCTTTAGCAGTAGAACGTGATGATGCCAACACACCTACTTCCCGTGGTGATGTAGATAGATCTAAAACCACAGAAAATGGAACCGGACAGGAATATATCGTCAAACGTGGTGATTCCCTGTGGAAGATATCCCAACAGTTCAAAGTCCCTATTACTAAACTTGTAGAGGTAAATAATATCAAAAACGGTTCTCTTATCTATGTAAACCAAAAGCTCATTATTCCTAGTAATCAAAACACTATTAATGTTACTATAAAGGATGCGGAACCTGATACCACAGGAAAACAAGAGACGGATACTAAAACCAGCCAAAATAAGGCAGAAAAAGAAAAACAAGAAGCACCCAAAACCCAGGATAAAGCTAATGAAAAGAAAGATGAAACACCTAAACAATCCCCAATTGAAGTATTGGACTGGAAAGATGCCAACAAGGTATTTTCTATTGGAACAGTAGCTACTGTTATTGATACTCGTACTGGTATATCATACAAGGTTAAGCGTACATACGGCTCTCTACACGCAGATACCGAACCATTAACCAAAGAAGATGCTGATACTATGAGAAGTATCTGGCGTAAGTACGAAACAGTTGGCAAATCAACAAACTACTGGGCTAGACGGCCAATCATTTTAGTTATCGGGGATCGAAGACTTGCTGCATCTGCAAATGGAATGTTTCATGCTGGTGTAGATTCTAAACCCGCTAATGTTTATGTTAATAACAGAAGTGGCGGTTATGGATATGGACAAAACCTAGATGCAGTAAAAGGAAATGGTGCAGACGGACATTTTTGTATACATTTCGTTAACAGCAAAACCCATGGCACCAAGCAGGTGGATGCAAGTCATCAAGCAGCCATAAAAGAAGCGGCTAAATACAACAAATAATACTATTATCAAAAGCATAACAAAGGCGATAGTAAAACTATCGCCTTTTTTGTACTTATATATAGTATGTCTTACCGCAGCGCAAGCATCTTTTTATCCTCTCCCCTTTTTCATCAAAGCCAATCATAATATCTTTAGTACCACAATCCATACATCTACCCTTATCTATTGATGCAATATATTGGTTGTATGGTTCTATACTTTCTTCTTCCTCGCCTGATTTTCCCTGCGCTGTACATTTATAACATTTTCAGCAAATTTATATTGCTGTTTTATATATGGATCATCTGGCTTCCCTCCGGAACTCAACCAATCACTTATTCTTCTATTAATATCCCCAACTACCCATGAAGGGAGTTCATCAAGGTGTCTCATTAAGTCATCTATATTCTCTATTTTAATCATTAGCCTTCTCCTCTCATTATAATATTTGTTACCTGACTCTCATGCATTCTTACTGGCAAAATAATGATAGATGTATCTGGTTTTTCAAAAACTACTGCTGTATCACTGCTGTTGATGTATACATCAAAATCATCATCTTCCATACATCTAAATAGCAAACTTATATAGTCTTTTTGAAGTCCAATATATATTCCCTTATAAGACAATAGCAGAATCTCATATCTAGGTAGCTTGACATATATTGGTCTGAAAACATCATCAAAATTGTTCTTTGAAACCTTTATAACATGTTTCGCACTTTCTTTAGTTTCATTAATTAGTTGTTTAAGGGCTAACTTATTTTCTTCTGTAACCTTTTGTGTATGTTTTTCAAAATCATAGAACACATCCCATTTAATCATAGTGTTCTTTAGCTTGTCAGGGATATTGCTACTACGTATAGCTATACCTTTAAATCCATCACAAGCCATGATCTCACGATTGGTTATAATTACATTTTCTAACACTCCGCTATATCCAATATCTTTACTTGCAAAGCGTGATGCTTTCCTGAAATCTGATTCAAAAGGATCTTTGATGTCTTGTGTATTTTCTAGTAACTGTTTTTTTATGGATTCAATCTCCTCTTCAATGGAATTTAAGTCCGCTTCAAGTGCTGTCTTCTCACACTCAAGATCCTCAATCTCTCCTACAACTTCTTCATATCTTGCATTTAGGGTATTATACTCTACTGTTAATTTAGCTAGCTTTTCATTCAATTTGTTCATTTTTATCCCCCTATCCTTTAATTCCCCTCTCTTAATCAAGCGGTTGTATCCCGCCTTTTTTATATCCTTGGTAAATCACAAACCGCTTTCCAGTCTCTTTATGCCTAACAACTATGAGTTTGTCATCTGCTGAACCAGCAAGGTTTTCCTTCGAAATAAGTTCAAATGCTCCCTCATCATATGCTTCAGATTCTATACTACATCCAATAAAGAAAAGAATTCCAATCACCAACACGAAAGCTATCAATCTTCTCATTCTCATTTCCTCCTTAAACAATAGCTTCTTGCTCCATTAGATAGGAATTGTATTCATCCTGGGTGATATAACCAAGTTCGTATAGAATATCTTTGGTGTCCCATATTGTTACTGCTCCGGTATAATCTCCGATACATAAGTCTGCATCTGAATTCTCTTTGTAATACTCTCTACATTTTTCTAGTGCGTCTTCAAGAGAATCTGTCATACCTCCATAAAAGTTGTTTCCTTCTATTTTGCAATATGCTATTTTTTTACTCCCACTCATTAATGCAGTAGCAACATACTTATTAAACTCATCCCTAGACATAGAGACATCTTTCTCATTGCGTTTAGTCATCCAAAATCCTCCTATTCTTTTCCTTCATTAAATACAAAAATATAGCTATGAGTTACCTAATAAATACCATGTGTATCTGGTTATATCAAATTTTACTGCTTTGAAAACAAAAGCAGATACTTTTTTAGCATCTGCCTGTTGAATACGCCTCTTCGCCGTCTGATTTTATCGGGATATCTCCGAAATATAGGAATTCTGGATAATGCTCTTTATCTTGACACTCCCCATGACTAAAATCAGGGGATTCTTGGGAATTCCTGCCCATTGACAGGATGTTGACCAAGCTCACCCCGTCTGCCCGACGGTGAAAAGTCTCATACCTTCTTGCAAAATATTTACTGCTGCGTTTACGTCTCGGTCATGGTGCGCTCCACAATTTGGACATATCCATTCACGTAGATTTAATTTTTTTACTTCTTTATTTCGGTATCCACATTCAGAACAAAGTTGAGACGAAGGAAATGTTTTACCTATTTTTACAACAACTCTACCATGCCAATTAGCTTTGTACTCTAACATAGAAACAAATTCAGACCAAGACGCATCTACAATGGATTTCGCTAAATGGTGATTTTTCACCATATTTTTTACTTGCAAGTCCTCCAAACAGATCACTTGGTTTTCGTAAATCAGTTTGGTGGATAGTTTATGCAGAAAATCTCGTCTTGCATTTACAATCTTCTCATGGATTGTTGCAACTTTTAAGCGTGCTTTGTTCCAATTGCTTCCGCCATATTTGCGACGAGAAAGAATGCGTTGCCATTTAACTAATTGTTTTTCATATTTTCTAAAATAT
>Ga0209537_1003582_pt1 | contig 14098 bp, 15 predicted proteins | sample BioPla4DNA1_FD_187698 | JGI IMG/M metagenome (GOLD analysis project Ga0209537, IMG submission 187698) | Biogas fermentation microbial communities from Germany - Plant 4 DNA1 (SPAdes) (version 2) | ecosystem: Engineered > Bioreactor > Anaerobic > Digestate | place: Bielefeld, North...
TTGATTCATTACTAACAACCAACCAAGAACAAAAAACTTACACAAACAAAGATATAACTTTCAAAGAACATCCTTTTTATTTGGCAAGAAAAGAGCTTGTAAAAAAGTTCATGAAAGACTTAAATAAGATACATTTACAAGAGTTCATTGAAAAATACCTAAAAGCTGATTCAAAGCAGAAAGATATAATAGAAAGGTACATAATGAACTATGGAAGGTATTATGAAATAAAAAACATACCAAAAGAATTAAGACCAAAAGTACCAAAAGAAATCAATGTATTTGTGAAAAAATACACGTTAAAAAGAAGACCCTCAGCAATTTCTTTCTATGTTTTTGAAGGAAAAGAAAGAGAAGAACTTTTTGAAACGTTAAAGGTGTTTAAGTGATTTATATACTATATCTTCTTTCTTATACTAATGAACTCAATTAAATTATATCGCATACGTTAATTTAGAAAAAATTAAAATGCTACAATACCCCTTCTTTTCACACCACTAACTGACTTTCAATGATTTCTTTGTAAACAGGAGAACTTTTTATTAATTCGTTGTGGGTTCCTTCTCCTATTATTTCTCCATCTCTTAATACTACTATATGCTACCAATTGAAAAGAAATAATTCGTTTAACTTAACTTCTTAATAAAACTGCTAAGGTAAGAAAAATAAGAAACCACTTAACCATTTTAAGAATTGATTTCGTAAAAGCTTTTAGTCTGCCGACATTTCTTGTTTTTTTAATTGAATAGGAATAAACATATACATTAGTCCTATTATCATACATATACCCCAAAAACAATAAAAAAACTTTGTAAAGGAAATACAGTTGCTAACACTCCAGCTAATACAAAAGAAAAAGGCATTAGAGAATTACCAATAGTGAAACGTAAGCCAAAGACTTTTCCTCTTGCATCTGTTGCTGTTCGCCTTTGAATTATGAGATTTTCATTAATATTTAGAATTTCACTCATAATTCCTAAAATAAGGAGGGAAGATAAGGATAGAAGATGTTTCCTATACTTACAACACTTATATGCTCTTCTATCATAACCTAAGGTCACATGGTTCTTTAATTATATAACACCAAGTGCATATAATAAAATGTTTATGAGAATAATTCAAGTAGTTGTTTTAATATAAAAACGATTTTTTTGAAAAAATGAGATTCCCTTATTTATTTTTCTAAAAAGGGGACTCAGAACTCGTCAATAGGTGGGTCCCCTTGTCGTGTTTAGTTTTAAAAAATTAGTCTATAAATTCGATGTTTAATTTTGACATCTCCGAAGATATATTCAAGTAACAAGTGTATAATGCCTCTGAAAAGTTAGTTGATACATACGACCCATCCTCTCTTTGAGTCATCAACTCCAAGTCTTTAAAATTTAATTCTCCTATTTGATTTAACACCAAAGCTACATCATTAGGTAATTTTATATTTATTGATGAAACCTCTGAATTTATATCTATTGTTGAATTATCTACTTCAGACGGTATTATAGCAACTTTGGACGCGGTTGCTTCTATTCTGACATCTTTTGTGTTAATTTGTCTAAAGTTTAAGAAACCGTCACTCACATTTAATTTACCAACATAACTATAACTAATACCTTCTTTTAAATATATAGAAATCTTTGCTCTCCTAGGTACTTTTACATTGGAAACTTTAAGCTTGTTATTAACCATTACTTTATCGCCATCATAACTATTTTTAAATGAATAAATTTCGCCATCTATACTTGCCTTCGCTCTTACAGGATAATCAATTTTAGATGATTCTACGGTTAAATAACTCCAATCAACCTCTGTTGATAGATCAAGTGAATCTCCTGTAAAATTTGGAGGAATATCAAAAATTAAAATTTCTTTATTTATTTTTTTATGTGGTTTTTTCCTTACATGAAATAATCCACTAAGACCAGCTGCCAATATATATGAGGCAATCATCAATAATACAATTTGCCAGAAATTAAGAGGTGAAGGAAGAAGCCTAAACGAATCTAATATTAAAATAGCTCCAAATATTAAGTTTCCGAGGGTTCCAGCACTCTTTTTTTTGTAAAAAGGTACTCCAAAGGCTACAAAAACAACCCCAAAGAAGAACTTTATCAAACCAAAATTGACAAAAAGCTCATTAAATAAAACAGATATAAATATTAGTATTCCAAGTGCAATTAGAATTATTCTTCCTTCCATAATCTATAACCCCCTATCTTTTAAAAATTTTTCTGCTTCTTCTTGACTATATCCAAGCTCTTCTAAAAGCTCTATTGCAAATGATCTTGAAATTTTTTCTTCCTTTAATAATTCTAAAATTTTCTTTTCTTCGGCAGTTAAAAGTTCATCTCCACGAGGTGTCCCTGCTTCATATTGACCTTCTTTTTCGGGGTCTTCTTTTAACTCTATCCCTCTAATTGTTATATCCCCACTCATCACATTGACTTTTAATATTCTTCCTTTAGGAGTTGAAGAAACCTCAGACTTTTGAATTAAATCAATATTTGATTTAATTGAAGATGAGAATCTTTTGATAGAACCTTCTAAATAAATTCTATCTTTTCCTTGAACTATTAAATCTATATCAGCCGAGGCTGAATCTATTTCACAATAGAAATCTTTGGATAAAGAATCTACTAAAATATCCCCACTTGCGGTTTTTATTCTTGCGTTAGTAATTAATGATTTCTTTATTGATATATCGCCTGAGGCCATCCTAATACTTAAATCGTCTATCTCACTGTTTTCAATTAAAAGATCCCCACTTGCGAAACTGAATTCTCCTTTAGTAGCTTTTATATTGAATATATCAAAATCACCGGCTGCACTTTTTAATTTAAATTCATCAATATTTGTCCCTTCTAAATCAATTGTAACATCTCCTGCTTTAGTATCAACAAGAAAAGCTTCCATATACTTTGAGTTTGGAGAACCTTTAATGTCTAAATCACCAGCTGATGTTTTAATTGATAAAACATCAACATTTGTAGAATTTAAAATAATATTTAAGTCTGCAGCAGAAAGGTCCAATTTAAAGTCGCTTACTTCTTCATTTATATACAAATTAACTGGTACCTCATGAAATGTTCGTGAAAAAGAGAAAAACTTTGATAAAAAATCTCCTTTTTCGTAATCCATATAGACTATGACACTATTATTGTCAGAATTCCAGACTGTTTTGACTTCTACGTCTGAATCAGGATATTCTAAATTAGTAACTGGTGCATATTGAATTTTTATATCTCCATGAAAATTTCTAGCTTCAATTTTGATAGACTTTGCTTTGCTCAAATCTAGCTTAGGCATTAACTTTCCCCTCACTTTTTATATTTTTTTAATATCTCCTTTGCTTCCTCTGGAGTAATTTCTCCCCTTTCTATCTTTTCAAGGATTTCAAGCGTTTTTTCTCTACTTTCAATAGTTTCTGATTCATATCCCATTGCAATTGCTAATTCTTCTAATCTTGCTTTAGCTGTAGGATATGAAATGCCTAGTTCTTTTTGTAGTTCAGACAAGTTACCCCGAGTTTTTACAAACATTTTTAAAAATAATAATTGTTGATCAGTTAATCGTGCAAATTCTTCTAGTTCAAAGTGTCCTATAATTTCTGTTCCACATTCCTCACATTGATACTTAATAATCTCTAATTTTCCTCCACATGCTGGACATTTTGATAATCTATACTTAGGCATATTGACCCTCCTTTTAGTAAACACATTTTTATATACTTTTAAAACTCATATATTCACAATTTAATACACCTTCAACAACACTGAACTACGAAAAGTCAACTACTGTTTAAAGCTTTGATAAATTAGTATTTTAAAAAAGTAATTTGAAATTTTTAAATAATAAATAGATAATTTTTAGCATATGAATCAATATCTTACAAAAATTATAACATCTTTATTCAAAAAAATCAATATATTTTAAAAATTTTTATTTTCCAATTTTATTCCGCCTACTTACATATTTAAAATTTATTATATTTTTTGATGAATAAATACCATTAATACTACTTATTATCTAACAATGTCTTTCCTTTTCATATTTATTAAATTTGTTTATATGTTTAATATTTTGAATAATATCTTGACTTTTTTAATTTATCATGATAGAATCTTTTTAGAATTATAATTGTTAACTAAGAAAATTTAAAGGGGGATTTAATATGTTGAAAAAACCCAATAAAAAAATTAAAAAGATTGAATCTTATTATACTTCTTATGATTATCTAGCAGATGACTTATTTTATTTTTATTATGAAAACACAAGAAAATTGTAAATTGAAAGTTATTAATAATCTTTTCAACCTCTTCAAAATAAGTAAAAAAACTCGCCCTCTCAAAATTGAGAGGACGAGTTCATTTCTGTTCTAAATTAAAGTGCTGTATATCCTCCATCTATAACTAATTCTGTTCCAGTGATGTAAGATGATTCTTCCGATGCTAAGAATAATGCCCCGTATGCAACTTCAATTGGTTCTGCAGGTCTACCTAAAACAGTTGTTCCTAAGGCTTGTTTGGTAGTTTCTTCGTCTTTTAAGAAGTCTTGAACCATTTGAGTCCTAATTATGCCTGGATGTATTGAATTTACTCTGATATTGTATTTTGCAAGTTCGGCTGCAACTGTCTTAGTTAAAAGTCTTGAAGCACCTTTTGAAGCATGATATGCAACAGCCATTCCAGTACCTATCAATCCTGCAATAGAGGAAATATTAATTATTGAACCTTTTCCAGCTTTTTTCATAGCAGGTAAGACATATTTTATACCCAAAAACTGACCTTTAGCATTGATATTCATAACTCTATCCCATTCTTCCTCTGTAGCTGTTTCTATCCCTGAAGTTGGAAATATTCCTGCATTGTTTACTAAAACATCGACTTTTCCCCATTTTTCGACTACTTTATCAACGACTTTTTTCCAATCTTCAGATTTGGAAACATCGAGTTTAAAAGCAATCGCTTGATGTCCAGCCTTGACAATGTCCTCTGCTACCTTCTTTACTTCATCTTCTAAAATATCTGCCGCTACAACTTTTGCACCCTCTTTAGCAAAGAGTTCTGCTTCAACTTTACCCATACCTCTTGCTGCACCAGTAATTATCGCTACCTTCCCATTTAATCTTCCAGCCATAAATATCCAGCCTCCTTTTAGTTTTCTTTCTTCGATACTTTTAGTACGCTAAAATTATTTTTTATTTTTTATATGATTGTTATTTTTTTCACTTTTTATTTAAAAAATTAAAGTTCTGAAATTTCTTATTTTTATTATAGCGAATTAATGAAAAATTTCACAGACTTTTTAATGAAGAAATTATGATAATATTTTTCGTTTTTGTGAATTTTTTCTCTAATTATCATTTTGTCACAAATTTATCTTTTAATATAAAAGTCATTCAACAGTCACCATGACTAAAACAAAATGATATCTTAACTCCTTTTTTTTCTGATAGAATGAAATATGTATGATGGTTTTATATATTATTACTTTTATTTTTCATAGATAAATTCTCCTCTTTTTTCACTTTCGTTTGTAACTTTAATCTTAATACATAATCTTATATAGACTAGTTCAAATTAATAATAAAACAACAACGATAATTTTATAACGATTGGAAGGTGGAAAAATGTTACAAATTCCAAAGAAAAACGGTACTGCTCATTCGATTGTTAAACAATTATATGATTTTGCCACAAAAAGTCCTGAAGAATTATTTCGACAGTTGAATACAGATAAAGATGGTTTATCACAAGAAGAGGTCGAAAGAAAACTTGAAATTTATGGGAGAAACGAACTAGCGCATGAAAAACCTCCACGCTGGTATATTCAACTTACAAAAGCATTTATAAATCCTTTTACAGGGATACTTGTTTTTCTTGCTATTGTATCTTATCTTACTGACGTTCTTTTTATTGCACCTGAATACAGAGATTGGAGTACAATTATAATTATTTTTGTAATCATTCTAATAAGTGGTTTTTTGCATTTCATTCAAGAATATCGCTCAAGCATTGAAACGGAAAAATTAAAAGCTATGATTCACACTACAGCTGCAGTTAAGAGAAAAGGAACAGATGTAAAAGAAATCAATATAGAAGAGATTGTACCAGGGGATATTGTATATTTAGCTGCTGGAGATATGATACCTGCCGATTTAAGAATCATTTCATCAAAAGATCTTTTTGTAAATCAGGCCACTTTAACTGGTGAATCAGAACCTGTAGAAAAATATCCAAATTTAAAAAAAGATAAACTGAATCAAGACAATTTAACTTTAACCGATTTAAACAATATATGCTTTATGGGAACAAGTGTTGTCAGCGGTTCTGCAATGGGTGTAGTTCTTTTAACAGGACAACATACTTATTTAGGCTTAATGGCAAAAACTTTGGTAGGAAAAAGATCTAAAACAAGTTTTGAAAAAGGTATCGACGATGTTAGTAAATTACTCATAAGGTTTATGGCATTTATGTTTCCAATTGTCTTTATTGTAAATTGGTTGACTAAAGGAAGCTGGTTGGATGCACTACTTTTTGCATTGGCGGTAGCAGTAGGATTAACACCAGAAATTTTCCCAATGATAATTACTACAAATCTTGCAAAAGGTGCAGTAGCAATGGCAAAACGAAAAACGATAGTTAAAAAGCTGGATTCCATACAAAATTTTGGAGCAATGGATGTACTATGTACAGATAAAACAGGTACCTTAACTCTTAATAAAATAGTTTTAGAAAAGCATTTAAATATAGCTGGAGAAGAGGATGAGAGAGTATTGAGACACGCATTTTTAAATAGCTATTATCAAACTGGATTAAAAAATTTAATGGATCAAGCTATTATTAATTATGGAGAAGAAAAAGGAATAAAAGGGTCAGAGTTGGAAAAAATTTACAGAAAAATCGATGAAATCCCATTTGATTTTGTTAGAAAAAGAATGTCGGTTGTGCTAGAAAGTAGGAGTGAAGGCGAAACAATCAAAAGGCAACTTATAACTAAGGGTGCTGTAGAGGAAATTTTGTCAATTTGTGAGTGGGTAGAATACAAAGAAAAAGTAGTTCCACTAACCCAGGAAATTAAAAATGAAGTAATGGAAACTGTTAATCAATTAAGCAAAGATGGTATGCGCATTCTAGCAATTGCTCAAAAAAATGATGTTCCTCCCGAAGATGTTTTCAGTGTAGCAGATGAAAACAAAATGGTTTTGATGGGATTTTTAGCTTTTTTAGACCCTCCAAAAGAATCGGCTCCCGCAGCCATAAAAGCTTTACTTGAATTAGGCGTTGATGTCAAAATATTAACAGGAGATAATGAGCTCGTCACAAAGAAAATCTGCAAAGAAGTAGGGTTATCAATAAAAAATGTCCTTTTAGGCAATGATATTGAAAAGATGACGGATGATGAACTTTCAAAAATCGTAGAAGAAACAACGATTTTTGCAAAACTTTCCCCAATGCAAAAATCACAAATAATTAAAGCACTCAGAAGTAAAGGTCATGTTGTTGGATTTTTAGGTGATGGAATAAACGATGCTCCAGCCATGAGAGCATCTGATGTGGGCATTTCAGTTGATTCGGCTGCAGATATAGCAAAAGAATCTGCTGATATTATTCTTCTAGAAAAAAGTTTAACAGTTTTGGAAGAAGGGGTAATTGAAGGACGAAAAATATTTGGAAATATTATGAAATATCTCGCAATAACCACAAGTTCCAATTTTGGAAATGTGTTTTCAGTTTTAGTAGCAAGTGCATTTTTACCTTTTTTACCAATGCAACCGTTACAGATACTGTTTTTAAACCTAGTTTATGATATCTCAATGTCAACGGTACCTTGGGATAAGCTGGATAAAGAGTATATAAAAAAGCCAAGAAAATGGGATGCTAGAAAAATAAGTAGTTTCATGATATGGTTTGGACCTATCAGTTCTATCTTTGATATAACTACCTATATTTTAATGTACTTCTTAGTTGGTCCTGCGGTAATTGGTAACTCTTATTTCTTATTACCAGAATATCTAAAACTCCAATTTGCCTCATTATTTCAAACTGGCTGGTTTGTAGAAAGTTTGTGGTCTCAAACTATGGTTGTACATATGCTTAGAACAGAAAAAATGCCGTTTATTCAGAGTACTGCTTCTTGGCCACTTATGATTTTTACATCACTCGGCGTTACGATAGGAACAATTATTCCATTTACATCGATTGGAGAAAGTTTTGGTTTCGTACCTTTACCTGGAATATACTTCCTATTTTTGATGTTCACTTTAATAGCATATTTAACAGTTGCACAATATGTTAAGGAAAGATTTATACACAAATTTGGAAGTTTGTTATGATTTTAAGGAACATTAAAATTTAATAAGTTTTTGAGAGAAATTGGATATTAGAAATATCCAATTTCTTTATACTAATACTTGCTTCATCAATTTTTTATTCACTAAATCTGCCATCATCTTTTGAACACCCAAGTTTATGTATATTATTTTCTAGCCAACCTCTTTTTATATCTTCATTCATATCAAATTCTGGCACATAAGGTTTTATATCTAAAATAGGTGTTTCATCCAGAACATCTACATCTTGGATATAAAGTATATTTTTTTCTATTTTTAATAACTTAACTGTTGATATGCCTATTGGATTGGGCCTACTTGGACTTCGTGTGGCAAAAACACCATGATAATTTTCATCCATAAAAGGCTTTACTATTAATTTATATGGTTTTGATAAGTGGAAATGATACAAGAGTATAATATGAGAAAATCCTTCTAAATCTTTTAAGCCTTCTTCATATTCTTGGAAGATTTCTACTGTTGCAGCAATACCTGCAGCCGCAGAGGGCTGGATTGGCGTTCCTATAGGATCTTTGAAGGGAGAATGTACTATTCCAATTGGCTTATAGATAATTTCTCTCATCAATTTTTCACTCCTAAATTATTTTACTATTCATTTTGGAAATCCTGAAATCTAAGCTGATTTTTTAATTCAATAATACTTATCAAGCAGACTATTGAAACAGTCTAAAAATTTCTTGTTTTCTTCTTTAGTACCCACAGTAACTCTAATTTTGTTTTCTAAAACACCTGAATATTTTCTGACAATTATTTTATTTTCTAGAAAAAAGTTGTAAGCGTCTTCTGCACTTAACCCAGAAATCTTACTTAAATCTATAAGTAAGAAATTGGAATCACTCTTTAAGGCATACCCTTTTAATTTTTCACTGAGAGTATTTCTTTCTTCTATAATATAGTCTATAGTTTTTAAAACATCTTCGTAATTTTCTATTATTGTTTCTACCATTTTTTCAGATAAAATATTGAAACTATATGGTGATTTAATTTTCATGATTTGTCTTACTATTTCTTGATTAGCTATTAAAATCCCAGCCCTTATGCCTGCAAGACCAAAAGCTTTCGAAAAAGTTCGAAGTATTATTAAGTTTGGATATTTTTCTAAGCATTTAATCATGCTTTTTTTTGAAAAATCTGCGTAGGCTTCATCTATAACTACAGGAAATCCTTTTTCTAGAACTTTTATTATCTCTTCTTCTGGTTGGATGTTACCCGTTGGATTATTTGGTGAGCAGATGAAAACTATCCTTGTTTTTTCGTTTATTTTTTGATCTAAATTGTTTATTTCATAGTTTTCATCCAAAGGAATTTTTTTGACATTTAAATTGTGTAGCTTTGAATAAAATTCGTACATTTCAAAGGTTGGAGGAGAAACAATCACTTCTTCACCATCAAATATTTTTACTAAATATGATATTAATTCGTCACTTCCATTTCCCACAACTATATTGTTTTTGTCTAAATTTAAATAGTATGATTTAAAATACGTGTTTAAGAATTCTGAAATTCTTTGACGAATGCTATCAGAAGTTAATTCAGGATATCTATTTAAACTTGTTTGATTAATCTTATTGTAAAAAATTTGCTTTATCTCATAAGAAACATCAAAAGGATTTTCATTTTTGCTAAGATCTATCAAATCATTTGACAATTTTGCTGAAGATGGATTATATTCAGGAAAACTGTTTAAAATTTTATTGAATCTCATTATTTTTTATTCCTCCTCTTTGTGCCTTTTTTTGAGTTCTTGTACAATTTCTCCAAATTCAATATTTTCAAAGCAAAGTAAAACAAGCAAATGGTAAATCAAATCGGCTGTCTCGTATATAATCCTTTCTCTATTTGGTGCAACTAAGACTTCTACTGCTTCTTCTCCAAATTTTTTGTATATTTTTTCTTTTCCTTCTTTAAATAGGTAACTTGTGTAAGATTCTTCTTTTGGATTGTTTTTTCTGTCTTTAATTGTTTCTTTTAACTCATTTAGAAAGTCAAGGGAATAGTCAACAGTAGATTCTGGAAGTTGCTCTATTTCTTCGATTTTCCTAAAACAGCTTTTAGTACCTAGATGGCAAGCAGCTCCTATTTGTTCAACTTTAATTAGCAAGGTGTCATTATCACAATCTATATAAGTTTCTTTGACTTTTTGATAGTTTCCACTTGTTTCTCCTTTCATCCTAATCCTATTTTTACTTCTAGAATAGTAATGGACTAAATTGGTCTCTAAAGTTTTATTTAAAGCTTCTTTATTCATATATCCTAAAGTTAAAACGGTTCCGTCTAAATCTTGTATTATTACTGGTACTAATCCATTATTCTTGTTCCAATCAATATTTTCGATAATACTCTTATAATCGAACATTAATCCCCATCTCCTTCAGTTGCTTTTTTAGTTCCACAGGAGTATAAACGCCAAAATGAAAGATTGAGGCGGCAAGAGCACCATCTGCTCCAACTTGAAAAACATCATAGAAATCTTTAACACTTCCCGCTCCACCTGATGCAATAACCGGTATTTTAACATATTCAGTTATAGTTTTAATTAACTCCAAATCATATCCTTTTCTTATGCCATCGGTGTCAATAGAAGTTACTAGTAATTCACCCGCACCTAAATCTTCACATCTTTTTGCCCATTCTTTTGCCTCTAAATCAGTCTTTTTTTGACCACCGTTCGTGTAAACATAATATTTATTCGTTGCTTCATCCTTTTTTGCGTCTATTGCTACCACAATTCTTGTACTACCCACAATATTAACTGCTTCTTTTACTAAATTAGGATCTTTAACAGCTGCTGTATTAATAAAGGCTTTATCTGCTCCACTTTCTATTATTTCTAATATATCTCTTACTGTATTTAGGCCTCCTCCAACAGTAAATGGAACTGATATTTCTTTAGATATCTTTTCAATTAAGTCCTTGATTATCTTCCTTTTTTCGTTTGAGGCAGTAATATCTAAGAGTACAATTTCGTCAATTCCTTCCTTTTCATACTTTTTTGCTAATTCAACCGGATCACCAACTTCTTTAATTTTGTCAAACTTTATTCCTTTTGATACTTTAGCATCTTTTATGTCAAGAGCGGCTATAATTCTCTTTGACTTCATATTTATCTCCTTTCAAATCTTCTAATTTTATTTTTCCTTCATACAACGCCTTACCTATTATTGCACCATCAAAGCCAATTATTTCTAATTTCTTTATATCTTCAACACTAGTAATGCCTCCAGCATATATTACTTCCTCATCATTCCAAAATTTATTTATATATGAGGATATTCCTTCTAAAGTACCATCTTTAGTTGTATCAGTATATATAAATCTTTTTGTATATTGCTTAAACACCTCAAAGGCGTCTTTTAAATTCTTATTAGAGTTTTCGAGCCAACCTTTGGTTTTTAGTTTTCCTTTTTCTACGTCCAAACTTACTGTAATATTAGTAAAATCTTGGGTTACTTTTCTTAAAAATTCAAGATCAAAAGCAGCTGTACCAACGATCACATAAGTTACACCTATGTTATATGCTTTTTCTATACTTTCGTACGTTCTAAATCCCCCTCCAACTTCTACTTTTAATCCTGTTTCTTTTATTATCTCTTGAACTACATCAAGATTTTTCGGAGATCCTTCAAAAGCTCCATCTAAATCAACTATATGAATTAGATCAACAAATTGAGATAGTTTTTTTGCAATCATTATGGGGTCTCCATATTCTTTAACAAATTTTTTGTCTCCTTTATATAATCTTACAACCTTTTTATTCATAAGATCAATGGCAGGTATTTTTTTTATCATTTTCTTCGCCTCCTTATTCTTGTATTTTTACTCACTTTAGAAATTATAAAATGCTTATTATATGTATGTTTTGGATTTAATTATTTTCACAAAATACCTTCCTACTTCTAATCATCGCTAATTCTTAATTTCTTTAACTTTTTGGTACTTGTACCTAGGAGTAGAGGGCTTCGCCCTGGACCCGTTGTTAATTCAAAAACAGTAATAAACAATTGAAACTTTTTGGTACTTGTACCTAGGAGTAGAGGGCTTCGCCCTGGACCCGTTGTTAATTCAAAAACAGTAATAAACAATTGAAACTTTTTGGTACTTGTACCTAGGAGTAGAGGGCTTCGCCCTGGACCCGTTATTAATTCAAAAACAGTAATAAACAATTGAAACTTTTTGGTACTTGTACCTAGGAGTAGAGGGCTTCGCCCTGGACCCGTTGTTAATTCAAAAACAGTAATAAACAATTGAAACTTTTTTGGTACTTGTACCTAGGAGTAGAGGGCTTCGCCCTGGACCCGTTGTTAATTCAAAAACAGTAATAAACAATTGAAACTTTTTGGTACTTGTACCATGGAAATGTTTTAAGTTTCAATAACTTTTTTAATTATACTCTATATACCTTATTAGTGCTTTCTATTCTTTCACTTTTTTCTAATGCTTGTTTTAAAGCTGTCCCCAACGACTTAAAACAAGCTTCAATTATGTGGTGAGCATTTTCACCATTTATTTGTTTCATATGAATTGTAGCTGACAAACTTCTTGATAAGGCTAAAACAAATTCTTTGAAGTTTCCTAATTCAAAACCTTCTTCTTGGTTTTCAATATTTAGCTCTATACTAGCAAAAGATCTTGAAATATCAACTGCTACAAGAATAAGCGCATCATCCATCGGTAAAATAGAAGTCCCAAATCTTTTAATCTTTGCATCTTTTATTTCCTCTTTTAAAAAATCTCCTATAGTTATTCCCACGTCTTCCCAGAGATGATGTTTTAAATCGTATTTTGCTTTAATATCAACTTCTCTTTCCATATAGTAAAAAAGTGTTTTTAGAAGGTGATTAAGAACCGGATCTCCTGTTTCAATGTTCATTTCTTTTGAATTGATTATCTCTATATATGTTTCATTAGTTTTCCTTATCATTTTCTTACCTCCATAGACTTTTTATGCTGTAACATACCTTCTATCTCAGCCATTCTAATACCTAAATACCTTTCCTTTAGGAACTCTTCTTTAGTAACCTTTGCAACCGTCATATACTTTACAAAATCATTGAGGTTTAGAACAGAAGAAAATCTAGCTGCTTTTCCTGTTGGTAAAACGTGATTTACCCCTAAAAAATAATCTGCAGCGGGAACAGGGGTGTATTCTCCTAAATAAACTGCTCCTGCATTTCGTATTAAAGATAGGATCAATTCAGGTTCTTTTGTTAATATTTCTAGATGTTCAGGAGCAATTTCATTTGCTTTGTCTGCACACTCAAATATATCTTTGCAAAAATATCTATCAATACCTTCTTTTTGACAATAATCGTATATCTGTTTAGAAGTTGTGACCAAAAATGCCTTTGATTCAGCTCCGTGTTCTAACTGGGAAAGAAGATCATTTAATACGTAATCTTTGTCTGCTGTTTCATCAGCAATTACACAAACTTCAGACGGGCCTGCTAAACTGTCTATTCCTACATCACCAAATACTTGCCTTTTTGCCTCGTTTACATACTGATTGCCTGGCCCAAAAATTTTATCAACCTTTTTCATCCCAATTCCATACGTCATAGCTGCAATTGCCTGGATTCCTCCCACTTTGTATATTTCGCTTATTCCCAGTTCTTTTGCGATATATATAATATATGGATTTACCTTTCCTTCTTTTGGCGATGAGGTTATTATTATATCCTTCACTCCAGCAATCTGAGCAGGTACAGCAACCATTAACAAACTAGAAGGAAGTGGTTTCCCGCCTGGCACATA
>Ga0209537_1003585_pt1 | contig 14091 bp, 10 predicted proteins | sample BioPla4DNA1_FD_187698 | JGI IMG/M metagenome (GOLD analysis project Ga0209537, IMG submission 187698) | Biogas fermentation microbial communities from Germany - Plant 4 DNA1 (SPAdes) (version 2) | ecosystem: Engineered > Bioreactor > Anaerobic > Digestate | place: Bielefeld, North...
GGCGCGTACTCCCAGGAAAACATTAAAACTCTCAAAGCAAATCCCCCCTGTATCGTGTCTGAAACTCTTAGCACTTTTGCTATTATAACCAAACAAGGGGTTTATATGAAAGAAAAAGGCCGGCCTGCGAGGATGCCCCGGCAAAATGCGCCGCCCGCCAGAAAGAACCGTCCGTTGTTATGGTCACGGCCCCGTGCAGGTCGGTGCGGTAAACACGGATATTATGTTTTGCAAGCAGATAAAGGGTTTCTGCATGTGGATGCCCGAAAGGATTGCTGCCAACGGAAACGACTGCAGTGTGCGGTGAAGACAACTGCAAAAACAAATCATCTGCCGACCCGCGGCTGCCGTGATGGGGCACCTGCAATACGTCGGTTTCAATATCTTCCTTGTATTCCTTCGCAAGTCTATCTATCGCCGCCGCGGCGGCATCGCCCGTCAAAAGGCAGCGGAAATCGCCGTAGGCAACACGCATAACCAGGGAATTATTATTTGCATCATCGGCGGTAAAAGCAAAGTATTCTGCCGGAGGAGAAAGAACGGAAATCTGTACCCCGTCAATACTGATGCTGTATCCTGCCGCAAGTTTGTAATTGGGAATACCGCTTTCGTCGATAAGGCTTTTTAACCGGTAAAAAGCGTCCGAATCTTCATCCATTCCGCTGCTTGCAAAGGCCTCAACGGGCAATTTTGCCATAATTTCCTGCATGCCTCCGTAATGGTCGTCATGGGGATGGGTAAGGACCAGAAGACTCAGCCGCCTGATATTCTTACGGCGGAAGTAGGGCAAAATGACATTCTCACCGCTTTTTTCCGAACCGGCGTCAACCAAAAGATGCCGGCCGCTTGGGGTCTCGATATGTACGGCCAGCCCCTGCCCCACATCCAGGAAGGTAATTTGCAGCTTTCCCCGCCCCGGGAAGGGGAAGGCGGAAAAAAATACGAGATTTGCCACGAGCATCATTATGAGCAGTTTCCTTCCGTTCAGGGGGTGCAGTTTATACCCGGCCGCAAAGGCAAAGAGCAGTAAAGTGTAAACACCCCAGAATACGGGAGATAAAAAGGGCAGTTGCCGGGAAAAGATTGTAAGGCGGGCAAGCTGCTGCGGCAGCCTGTCCAGGACGATTAAAAGCGGCAGGGTTGTCAAAAACAAAAGCTTCGCTGCCGGTAAATAAAAGAGGCCGGAGAGCAGGGCTGCAAGTCCCAGATGCATGAATGCTCCGACTAAAGGAATACAAATAAGATTTAAAGGAACGGCAAGCAGGGAAACTGTTCCGAAATGCACGGCCGCAAAAGGCATTGTGGCAAGCTGGGCGCCTGCCGCCACGGAGAGCGGGGTTGCAAGCGCGGGCGGGAGGCGTTTTAAATAAAACAGTATCCTTGGAGAAAGGGTTAGAATCCCAAAGGCTGCCGCATAGGACAACTGAAAGGAAAGGGAAAAAAGCCACAACGGGCGGATAATAAGCAGCAGCAGCGCGCTAGCGGATAAAAGTTGCACTCCGTCCGTCTCCCTGCCCGCCTGCCTGGCAAAAAGGGCTGCCAGAAGCGAAAAAGATGCACGCCATACCGGCGGATTGCCTCCCGTAAGCAATGCGTAGCTTGCAAGCAAAAAAGAAGTCAAAAGCAAGCGGAAGGCGAAACTCCTGCCTCTGAAAAGGCGGGTGGAAACAAAAAGTGCAAAGGCGGCGACAAAGCCGGCATGCAGACCTGAAACAGCCAGCAGGTGAGCAAGTCCCAGCTCCTGATATGCTGCGAGAACGGGTTCGGCAAGCTCTGCCCGCTGTCCCAAAAGCATGCCGGCGGCAAGGGAAGCTTCAGCTTGCGGCAGGCAGGAAAAAATTATCTTTTTAGCTCGCAGCCGCAAATTTTCCCAAAAGGAAGTAAAAAAATTACCCCTGTGTCCCGGCAGTACGGAAACGGAGCCGCCTTCTACGTACAAAAGACCGCCGATACCGTTTGCTTCGAGGTAGCGGGCATAATTGAAACCGCCGGGATTGCGCTGCCCGCGAGGCAGCCGGATCCTCCCCCGCAGCTGCAAAGGCAGGCCGTAAACAGGCGCAAACCCGGCAGGCGCATTATACAGGCGGACCATTAACGGAGCATTCAGTTCATAAGTCCTCCCGTTCGACAGGCTTATTTCGGCAGCGTAAAAAACAAAGCGAAAAACTTCGCCGTCTTCCGGCAGCACGGAAGATATATAACCTGTAAAGTCACCTTCCGCTTCCAAAAAAGGCTGCAGGGGCGCCTGCAACTGCCTGAAGGCAAGGCTTGCCGCCGCCGTTCCCAGGCAGCAGAATAAAAAAAGAAGCAGCACAAGAGCAGGCTTCTTTTTCTTCAACAAGTATAAAATCCAGCTTGCAGCAAAGGCAGCCGGAGTAATAACCAACTGAACAACCGCCGGCACGGCTGCTGTGGAGGCAACTACGATCCCGGCGGCAAAGGCGGCTGTTATGAGCGGCAAAACAGCCACGTTATCTGCCTCCTTAATTATAAAATCCACAGTCGCCCTAAGTCAGGCCGGATATCTATTTCCCGGGAATCGCCCTGCGGGCAAGTTCATCGCAGCGGATGTTCAGTTCGTCGCCGGCATGTCCTTTCACTTTCAGCCATTCTATTTCATGTTTTTCCGCAAGCGCCAGCAATTTTTCCCACAAGTCCCGGTTTTGCACCGTTTCTTTTTTGCTGTTTAGCCAACCGTTTTGCCGCCATTTTTGCAGCCAGCCCCGGCGGAAGGCATTCACCAGATAAGCACTGTCGCTGTACAACTTGACACGACAGGGATATTTAAGCTTTTCCAGGGCGGCGATGGCTGCTTGCAGCTCCATTCGCTGATTGGTCGTCTGTTCTTCGCCGCCGGAAATTTCCTTTTCATAATCTCCGTAACGCAAGATGGCAGCGTACCCGCCGGGGCCTGGATTGCCGGAACAGGCTCCGTCGGTATAGATTACTACCTCTTTTTTTTTCATAGAATCACACCAGTTTTTTACTATTATACCAGACAGCTTTACTTATAGCAAATCTTACCTTAAGGAAATTGCTGCGGGGTTGCTTGCTCTTCTGCCGCGGGCAGCCCGCTTTTGTCAACTGCCAGTTCCTGCAGCCGGGCCAAAATGCTGCCCAGTTCATCCTGCAGGCGGCCGTATTCTGCCCAGTCGCCTTCCTTCAGGGCCGCTTGCGCTTCCTCATAAAGCGCTGCAGCCCGGTTTACCAATTGCCAGACTTCATCACTGTCTCCGGGGCCGGGTTCAGGCTCCCTTCCTTCTTCCTTTTGCGGCGGCGCACCCGGCTGCAAGCCGAATACAGCGGCCAGGGCCTCTGCCAGCGTTTCTTTCATAACAACCTGGTCGCCATAAGCCACAATGACCCTGGTAAGTTCGGGCAATTGGCTTTGCTGCGCCTCAAGATATAGCGGTTCCACATATAAAATGGAACCGTCTACCGGCAAAACAAGCAGGTTGCCGCGAATGACGCTGGAACCTCGCTGGCTCCACAGGGTCAGTTGCTGGGAAATTTCAGGATCCTGGTCAATGCGGGCCTCAATCTGGGCGGGCCCATAAAGCAGCTGCCCCTTGGGAAAAGTATATGCTATCAACTGCCCGTAGTTCTCGCCGTCACAGCGCGCAGCCAGCCAGGCCGTCATGTTGTTGCGGTTGTACATGGTAAAGGGCAGCATGATAACAAATTCTTCTTCCTTCTCCTGCGGCAGGCGCAAAATCGTATAATAAGGCTCCATGGCCACAGTCTGATCGCCGTATGTTTCCAAAGGAATCTGCCAGCGGTCTTCTTTATTGTAAAAAACTTTGGAATTTTCCATATGGTAGGTTGCGTACACCTCGGCCTGCAGGGCAAAAAGATACTCGGGATAGCGCACATGCTCCTTTAGGGCCGCGGGCATCTTTTCCGCAGGCAAAAAGGTGCCCGGGAAAATTCTGCGGTAGGCATTAATAACCGGGTCGTCTTCTGCAAAAACATAATAGGTGACATCGCCGTTATAAGCATCGACAGTTACTTTTACCGAATTGCGGATGTAATTGATGCCGCCGTAGGGCTGTGAATAGGGATATAAATTGCTTGTGGTATATGCATCAATCAGCCAAAAGATTCGTCCGCCGACAGCAACAGGGTAAGGGTCATTATCATAATGCAAGAAGGGAAATATTTCCTTTACCCTGGTAAGAATATCCCGGTTGTAGTGAATACGGCTTTCCGGTGAGAGTTCGCCGGATACAAGTATCCGGTAATCGCGGAAACGCAGGGCATACAAAGCACGGCGCAGTGTGTTCTTAAGCGGTATGCCGCCCGTTCCTTCGTAACGGGTAAAGGCGTTGGTCTGCCCCATGGGGTAGTCAAATTCATCCGTATTTGTATTGGTGAAGATATAATAGTCCGTCAGTTCTCCATAATATATCTGCGGCAGATCAATCTGCAGTCCTCCGCTTCCCTGTACGGGAAAATCTTTCAGTACCAGCCTGGGCAAGCCCTGTTCAGTTACTTCCGTGACCGGACAGGCCACTGCCCCGTAGCCGTGAGTATAGGAGAGGCGTACATTCACCCAGGTGGGAGAAGGCAGTTCCGAAACGAGAAGTTCTCTTGCCGAGATCATTACCTGTCTTTTTTCACCGTCGATAACATAACGGTCCGTATCTACATCGTTGAAATTATAATAGTCCCGCAATCCCTGCAGCTGGGTAAATGTCCTGCCCAAGGGACGCCAGTCCCAGAGCCGGATATTTTTAATTGTCCCTTCATTGGCCAGCAGTTCTTCATAGGGCAAGAGGTCCGTTAGTTTAAAATCGCTGGTTGCCACACCGGAAAGTCCGAAAGCCCGCTGTGTTGAGTCAATGCTGTACTCCAGGTAAGGCTCCTCCCGGGCAAATTCGTTTGGTTCCACAATAAACTTTTGCACCACCGCCGGCGCAATGCCGCTTAAAATGACAGAAGCAATTACCAGCACGCCCACACCGCCAATCAATAGGCTTACGCGGAACATTCTGGTATTGAGCAAAAAGACAACGGCAATGGAGAGCGAGAGGAAAAGCAGCACCCAGTAAGCCGGCAGCCGGACATGGATATCGGTATACCCGGGTCCGTACACAACCCCTCCCGGGGAATAAAGTAGATTAAACATCTGCAGGCGATATCCAAAAGCCCGCAGCAAAAAAATCCCGCCAAGCAAAAGCGAAATATGGGAAGTCCCCCGCCGGGCAAAAAGTGCGCGCAGCCCCAACTGCTGCGGCGGCTGGATAAAAAGATAAACCAGGCCGCATAAAACCGCAGCAATAACCAGCATGGCAAAAAGGTAGTGATACACAAGTTCATAGAAAGGCAGGCTGAAAAAATAAAAGGCAATATCCCTGCCGAAAACAGGATCGCTCGTTCCCGTATCGCCGCCCGCAAAAAACAGACGGACAGCAAGCCAGTAATTGCCGTAAACAGCGCCGGCCAACAATGAAATGATGAGCGAAATCAGCACACTTGCAGCGGTAAGTCTTTTTTTGGTAAGCAAATTGCCGAAATAGCTGTTCATTAGCAGGTAGCGCAGCACAAGATTGGGCATATTAAGAACGGCTTTTTGCGTATAGGAAAGATTTATAAACAAAAACAGCGCAAAGAAAAACCAGGCAAGCAGCCTGACCGCCCAGGAGGACAAAAGGACGGTCTTAAAAACATGAGCATAGCCCAGCTTTGCAAACCAGAGCCAGTCCAGGTACAGTCCAGGCCCTACAGCCAGGAAAACAATCAGCAGAAAAATGAGAACTGCAATAATAAGAAATTTTTTCACAGTGGCATCCCCCCTTTTTTAATTTCTGGAACTTCCTGCTGATTCCTGCACTTAGCAGTTATTTTTGCCCGTTGCGCATAAAGCCGGCGGTTTTGGCAGATAAATTAACTAGAATGCCATTGTTTTGCTGGAGGTAGAATGAAAAAAAGCGTTTTCTCTATATTAAAAAAACTTTTTATCGCGGGCAGGCGTCCGCGGCCGGCGCAGCGGGATAACAATTACGCGGCCAAAAAACCGTCTGACGACGATTCCCCCGTCCTTGCCCGCCGGCTGCAGCTGATTAAAGAGCGCCTGGGAGAAAGCAACGATATTATAGTCAGAAAGTTTGCCAGCAGCGGGGACCGGGTAGATATGGCTGTCTTTTTTATAGACGGTCTGGCCGACAAAAAAATGATTAATGACAATATTATCCAGCCCCTGCTTTCCGCCACTATTGTCAATAACTATGCAGAAAAGCTCACACCCCGCAATGCCTTTGACTTAGCAAAAAAACACATTGTTTCCACAGGCGAACTGACGGAAGCACCGGATCTGACGCAAGCCATAGCCATGGTGCTTTCCGGCGACACCGCCCTGATTATTGACGGCCAGCAAAAAATAATCATCTGCGGAACCCGGATGTGGGAAAAAAGGGCCCTTTCCGAACCGGAGGCGGAACCTGCCGTACGCGGGCCCCGGGAAGGATTCAGCGAAACAATGCGCATCAATACCTCCCTTTTGCGCCGCAGAATTAAACATGAAAAACTGCGCTTTGAAGCAATGAAAGCCGGCAGGCGCACATCCACTGATATCAACCTGGTTTACATCGAAGATATAGTCAACCCCCGCACATTGGAAGAAGTAAGGCGGCGGGTGGCGGCCATAGATACGGACGGCATCCTGGAATCGGGCTATATTGAAGAATTTATTGAGGATGCACCGCTTTCGGTTTTTCCCCAGATTGAACATACGGAACGGGTAGACAAAGCGGCCGCCGCCGTCCTTGAGGGACGCATCCTGATCATGACGGACAACACGCCTTTTATGCTGATTGTACCGACAAGTTTCTTTCAATTCATGCAGGCTTCGGAAGATTATTATGAACGGCCGCCCATTGCGGCCGCCCTGCGTGTACTGCGCCTTTTTGTTTTAAATTTTGCCCTCATTTTGCCGGCAGCCTACGTGGCAATTGTTACTTTTCACCAGGAAATGCTGCCGACACAGCTGCTTTTAAGCATTGCCTCCGTCAGAGAGGGAATTCCTTTCCCGGCCGTTGCCGAAGCTCTTATCATGGAATTCACCTTTGAAGTGCTGCGGGAAGCCGGTGTGCGCCTCCCAAAAACAATAGGGCAGGCCGTCAGTATTGTGGGAGGCCTGGTAATCGGCGATGCCGCCATCAGGGCGGGCTTGGTATCGCCGGCCATGGTAATTATTGTTTCCGCCACGGCCATTGCTAATTTTGCCCTCCCCGCTTTTAATGTTGCCATTACACTGCGCCTGCTGCGCTTCCCGCTGATTATACTCGGTGCGGTCATGGGCCTTTACGGAGTTATTTTCGGCCTGATTATCATTCTTATTCACCTGGCGGGATTGCAGTCCTTTGGCGTACCCTATCTTACCCCCCTGGTCCACGGTTCAGCCGGCGACATGATCAAGATCGTAATCCGCCCGCCCTGGTGGATGACAACCCTGCGCCCGCGCATGCTGGGGCTTAAGGAGCGCCGCCGGCAGGCAACCAATCTCTGGGCACGTCCTGCTCCGCCCTCTGAAAGGGAACTGACCCACGAAGATCCGGGAGATGAAAATGCTTGAAAAAGGCAAAATAACACCGCGGCAGACAGGGGAACTGCTATTTATGGCTACTACGGCCAGTGCCGTAAGTTTTTGTCCCGCTTTGAAGTGCTGGTTATGGTTGTCTGGGTGGCGGGAATATTTATTAAAACTTCTATCTACCTTTATCTGGCTTCACTGGGATTGGCCCAGGCAGCAGGCTTGCGGGAGTACAGGCCCGTTGTCCTGCCCCTGGCCGTTATCTGCATTGCCTGGGCTTTTTCGCTATATGAGAATATCATCGCATTGGCCAAAGCCGTGGCCAAGCCGAGTATAAACACTTTTATTCTTTATTTGCTGTTGCCGCTGCTTTTACTGCTTGTTACCCTGGTACGGGAAAATATAGCGGGCCGACGGCAGACAGGTGAAAAGAATGATTAAAAAATATTTGCTGATTATACTGCTTCTCTGTTTAATTACCGTTACCCCAGGCTGCTGGGACCAAACCGAAATTGAATTTCTGGCCTTGGTCCGGGTCATTGCCATTGATTACCTGCCGGGGCGCAGGGCACCCTACCTGGTTACAGTTGCCATTGCCCAGCCGATAGATGCTGGAGGCGGTGAAAGCGGCGGAGGCCAACCGCAAACACTGCTTTTTTCCGGTGTGGGGGCAACCCTTGACCTGGCCTTCGACCATCTTTCTTACAATCTTTCGCGGCGGCTGTTTCTTTCCCACGCCGAAACAGTAATTATCGGCAAGGACCTGGCAGAATACGGCCTGCACCATACCCTGGACTTTATTATCCGCCACAACCAAATCCGCCTGAACAGCTTTCTGCTGCAGGCCACAGGCATGGCGCATGAAGTGCTAACCGTGCCGGAAAGACTTTCCTCCGGCATTGCCGATGAAATTTTGGGGCTGATAGAAGAAGCGGAAGAGAAGACGGAAACCGTTACCCAGGTAGCATACAAATTCCTGCAGCAACTGGTCACTCCCGGCCAGGACCCCTATACAGCCATTGTGATGGTCGGGCCGCCCCTGGAAATGACAATTCCCGAACTGCAGGACAAAGAGGGAGCAGAAGAATCCGGAGAAGGCGGCAGTTCAGATGCCGGCGGCGGTGGCAGCGAAGCAAGCGGCAGCGCGGGCACCCGCAGAGAAGAAGAGGTCTTAACCCTGGCCGGGCTGGGAGCTTTTCGCAGCAGCAAGCTGGCAGGCAAGCTCGATCATACGGAAACCCGCGGCCTGCTCTGGTTTCTGGGCAAAGCAGACAGGGCAATCGTTGCCGTTCCCGACCCTTATAACCCCGGAGAGTCAGTCAATTTCCTGACGGACAGGGTTGATACGTCCATAATCCCTGTTGTCAGCAACGGGGAAGTATCATTCCGGGTTGAGGTGAAGGAAGAAGGAGATATCAGAAGCCTTACCGGCACACTGGACCTCTCGCCGCCGGAAACCATTAAAAAATTAAACAGTGCCAAGGCTGCCGTCATCAAAGAAGAAATGGAAAAAAGTCTGCGGAAAATGCAGGAAATGCAGACAGACCTGGTGGGCTTCGGTGCAATTCTCTACCGTAAACACCCTAAAACCTTTGAGCAGCTGCAAGACAGGTGGCGGGAGGTTTTCAGCAATTTAAAGGTTGAAATTACGGTAAAATCGACCATCCGCCGGACAGGTCACCAGAGACGGCCCTTTCATCCTGCACGGTAGGAGAGAGGTAAGGTAATATGTTTGTCTTGTTAATCCTTGGACTGCTCGGAATTGTTTTCTTTGAGGCTCCGCGTCTGATTTACAAGCGCTATTGGAAGGAATTGGCCGTTTTTCTTCTCCTCTGGGTCCTCGCTTCTCTGATAGCCGTCAGCGAGTTTCTGGAGATTCAACTGCCCAACCCTCTGGCGGCATCCCTGCTGAAACTGAAAAGATAACAGCTTCCGGCGGTGTCTTGTCTCCCTTGTACACGGTTCAGCCGGTGACAATGAAAGGGAACTATTCGTAAAATCTGGGGGATGAAAAATGCTTGAAAAAGGAAAAATAACCCCGCGGCAAACAGGGGAACTTTTATTTATTACTATGCTGGCCAGTGCCGTTCTCTTTGTCCCCAATTTTACCGCAGACAAAGTCGCCCAGGACGCCTGGCTTGTCCTGCTGCTCGGCGCTTTGTTTGGCTTAATCCCCCTGTTTATAGTTTACCGGCTGGGGCTGCACCACCCTGAAAAGACGCTCTTTCAATATGCCGAAACCGTGCTGGGGAAGTGGCCGGGCAAACTTCTAACCCTTACTTATGTTTGGTCCTACTTGCGGCTTACGGCCGTTATAATCCGGGAGTTCAGTGAATTTCTGATTACCTCCTTTATGCCCAACACACCCCTCTCGGTTTTTGTCATCAGCCTTGCTTTTATGGCGGTCTGGGCAGTGCTTGCAGGGCTGGAAGTCATAGCAAGAATGAATGAATTTATTATCCTGCTGGTGGGTACAGCCCTTGTAATTGTAATGCTTTTATCCCTTAGCAACTGGGACTTGCACCTGCTTCTGCCCCCTTTTCAAGCCAACCCGCTTACACTGTTAAAAACGGCCGTTATTCCCGATGTCTGGAAAGCGGAAACCGTAACCGTAGGTATTCTTATGCCTTTTATGACCCGGCCGAAAAAAGCTTTCGTCTCCGGGGCGGCCGCAGCCTGCTTTGCCGGCGTTTTGCTGGCCATAGGTATTATTGCCGCCACGGCCGTCTTCAGCCACCACCTCCTGGCCACATTACAGTTTCCAATCTATAATTTTGTCCGGACAATCAACGTCGGCAAGTTTTTGTCCCGCTTTGAAGTGCTGGTTATGGTTGTCTGGGTAACCGGAATATTTATAAAAACTTCTCTTTTTCTTTATTTGTCATCCCTGGGGTTGGCCCAGGCAGCAGGCTTGCGGGAATACAGGCCCGTTGTCATGCCTCTGGCCGTTATCTGCATGGCCTGGGCTTTTGGCGTCTACCATAATATCATCGAACTAACACGGGCTATCGACAGGCCGCAGTTCTACATTATTGCCCTTTCCCTGCTGGCGCCGCTGCTTCTGCTGCTTGTTACCCTGGTACGGGAAAAAACAGCAGGCCGCCGACAGGCAGGCGACAAGAATAATTAAAATGATTGTTGCTGGTCATACTGCTCTGGTTTCCGGGCAAAGCAGCATGAAAAAATCAGACAGCGCTGTTGCTAATACAGCGTAACATGCTCCCGCAATGTTTCCAGCGTATGGGGGCCGATACCGCTTACATTGGCCAGTTCAGACAAATCCCTAAAAGGGCCGTTTTTTTCCCTATAGGAAATAATGGCGGCGGCCTTGGCCGGTCCGATTCCCGGCAGCCTGTCCAGTTCATCGATGCCGGCGGTGTTTATATTGATTTTACCGTCCGCCTGGGCTGTACTCTCTTCTTCCTTTCCACTCCCGGAGGGAACGCTGATCCGCTGCCCGTCATAAAGGGGCTGCGCTAAATTCAGGGCATGTTCGTTTGCTTCTTCCAGAGCTCCCCCTGCCGCCTCAATGGCATCCAGCACGCGGGCACCTTCCGGCAGGCTGTATACCCCGGGTTTTCTGACGGCGCCTGCCACGTGCACGATAATTACCTCCGGTTCTTTTTCTTCTTCTGCAGGAGGCTGCGGCGGTTTTACTTCCAGTTCCTGCGGCTGCGGCAGGAAAAGAAAACGCAGGACAAGACCGGCAAGCAGCAGCCCCGCCAGAACAACGGCTCCGGCCAATTCCCGTCTGCTTATCTGCATAAAAAAACCTCCCGGCAACAGCATGTGGTCTCCTGGCATTTCGCCCTTTATCCACATTTTTCCTGCCGGAAGGTGTTATTTTTTTACAATATTTTCCGGGAAATTTCAGCGGATAACTATATTTACCAGTTTGCCGGGAACGGAAATAACTTTAACTATCTCCTTGTTATCCGTAAAGCGCTTGATCCGTTCGTCCGCTGCGGCAATTTTCTCCAGTTCGGCTTTTTCAAGTCCCGAAGGGACTGCCAGGTGGGCACGGACTTTGCCGTTAACCTGCACTGCTATTTCCACTTCTTCAACCTGCAGGGCAGCCGGGTCATATTCCGGCCAGGGCTGCAAATGAACACTTTCCTTCTGGCCCAGGCGCTGCCACATTTCCTCTCCCAGGTGGGGAGCAAACGGCGCCAGCATCAGGACCAGCATCGGCAGAATTTCAGCCATGGTGCCTGCGTGGACATTCTCACCCTTTTTCCGGGTGTAGCGGTAAGCGGCGTTAACAGCTTCCATGATAGCCGAAATTGCCGTATTAAAGTTAAAACGTTCCTCGATATCAACAGTTACCTTCTTTAATGCGGAATGGAAGGCCTGCCGCAGCGTTTTTTCGTCCTCGGAGGGAGGTGCGCCCCCGCCTGCTGCGGACACGGTGCAGGCATACCTGTCAACCAGTCGCCAAACTCTTTTTAGGAAGCGGAAGCAGCCTTCCACGCCCCGGTCGCTCCAGTCAAGGTCTTTTTCCGGCGGCGAGGCGAAAAGGATAAACAACCGTCCCGTATCAGCCCCGTATTTTTCAATTATTTCATCGGGACTTACCACATTGCCTTTGGACTTTGACATTTTTGCCCCGTCTTTATTAACCATCCCCTGCGCCAGCAGGCGTGTAAAGGGTTCGACGGCAGAGGTCAGGCCGGCATCATGCAGCACCTTGGTAAAAAAGCGCGCGTAAAGCAAATGCAAAATGGCATGCTCAATACCGCCGATATACTGGTCAACAGGCATCCAGGCGTCACACTTTTCCTTGTCAAAGGGAGCCTTTTCATTTTTGGCATCGGCATAACGCATAAAATACCAGGATGAATCTATAAAAGTATCCATGGTATCCGTTTCCCGCCGGGCGCTGCCGACGCAGACAGGGCACACAGTCCGGAAAAAGCTTTCATGCCGGGCCAGGGGGGACTTCCCGCCGGGCTGCAGTTCAATATCTTCCGGCAGCAAAACAGGCAAATCTTCTTCCGGCACAGGAACCGTTCCGCAGCGGTCGCAGTAAATAATGGGTATGGGAGTACCCCAGTAGCGCTGCCGGGAAATAAGCCAGTCGCGCAGCCTGTAGGTAACCTGTCTTTTTCCCCAGTTGTTTTCTTCCAGGTAGGCAATTATGGCCTCTTTTGCCTCTTCACTGGGCAGGCCGTTAAAGCGGCCTGAATTCACCAGTACCCCTTCGTCCTCATAAGCACCGTTCAGTTCAATACCGGCGGGCTCGCTGCCGTCCGGGCTGATTACCGTCCGTACCGGCAGATTATACTTGCGGGCAAATTCAAAGTCACGCTGGTCATGGGCCGGAACCCCCATCACAGCACCGGTACCATAGCCCATCAAGACATAATTGCCCACCAGGATGGGTACGGCCTCGCCGTTAACGGGGTTGATGCAATAGGCCCCGGTAAAAATACCTTCCTTCTCGGTCTCGGTGGAGGTGCGGCTTATTTCCGTCAACTTCCGTGTTTTTTCCACAAAGGCCCTGACTGCCGCCTCCTGCTCTGTGCCGGCTGTCAGTTCTTCCACCAGCGGATGCTCCGCCGCCAGTACCATGTAGGTAACGCCGAACAGCGTATCCGGACGCGTGGTAAACACCGCAATCTCCTTGTCACTGCCCTGCACCGGGAAGCGTATTTCAGCCCCTTCGCTTTTGCCGATCCAGTTTTCCTGCATTGTGATTACCCGCTCCGGCCAGCCGGACAAAAGCTGCAAATCTTCCAGCAGTCTTTCGGCATAGTCGGTAATGCGTAAAAACCATTGATCCAAATCTTTAACGGTAACCTCGCTGCCGCAGCGCCAGCAGCCTCCGTCCTCAACCTGCTCATTGGCCAAAACAGTCGCACACTGCGGACACCAGTTAACCGCCGCTTTCTTTTTATAGGCAAGACCCCGTTTATAAAAAAGCAGAAAAAGCCATTGCGTCCATTTATAATAATCAGGCGAACAGGTTGCCACTTCCCTGTCCCAGTCATAACTGATACCAAGTGCCTTCAGCTGTTTTTTCATGGCTTCTATATTGTCATAAGTCCATTTGGCAGGGTGAACCTGCCGTTCAATGGCTGCATTTTCCGCCGGCAGGCCAAAGGCATCCCAGCCCATGGGGTGCAGGACATTGTAGCCGCGCATGCGCAGGAAGCGTACCAGTACATCCCCGATAGAATAAACGCGCATATGCCCCATGTGAAGGTGCCCGGAAGGGTAGGGGAACATTTCCAGCACGTAATATTTTTTTCCGTGCCTGTCATCGGCGGTTTTATAAAAATTGTTTTCTTCCCAGTATTTTTGCCATTTTGGTTCAATTTCGCGAGGATTATACTCAGACACCTGTAAGCCCCCAATCCGTCAGACTTAAGGCCTGTCAGGCCTTCTTTTTATTATATACGGATTAAAGGCACAAATGCAAGATACACAGGGGCGCTTGATAGTGTCAAGACACTTTAGGTTTTAAGACGAACCTCACACCACTCAAACAACACTACGTTTATTTAGCTCTTTTAATGCAAACCGGGTATGGCTACTTCCACCTCTGAAAAGCGGCACAT
>Ga0209537_1003587_pt1 | contig 14083 bp, 10 predicted proteins | sample BioPla4DNA1_FD_187698 | JGI IMG/M metagenome (GOLD analysis project Ga0209537, IMG submission 187698) | Biogas fermentation microbial communities from Germany - Plant 4 DNA1 (SPAdes) (version 2) | ecosystem: Engineered > Bioreactor > Anaerobic > Digestate | place: Bielefeld, North...
TAACAAAAGGACCTAAAGAAGCCATAGGCTTGGCAGAGGAGAAATGCGATGATTTTGAAGTAATAGTAGCAGTAGGAGGAGATGGAACTGTAAATGAAGTATCCAGGGGCCTAATCAATAAAGGGAAGGGAGTTTTAGGTATAATCCCTGGCGGCACTGGCAATGACATGGCTAAGTCCTTGGGCATACCAAAGGAACCATCTGAAGCATTAGAACTTCTTTGTAAAGGAAATACTAAACTCATAGATATAGGAAAGGCAAATCGGTATAATTTTTTAAATATTGGAAGTATAGGTTTTGATGCAGATGTAGTAATAAATAATATTAATCTTAAAAAGATTATTAAAAGTGGGTTTTCCTATGTTATCAGTGTAATATATACCCTTTTACATTATAGATCAAAGAAAGTAGAAATAATAATAGATGACAATAAAATAAAGGAAGATATACTCCTATTAGCTGTTGGTAATGGCAAATACTATGGTGGGGGATTGCCAATTTTACCACAGGCCATAGTAGATGATGGCCTACTAGACATATGTATAGTATCTAATATAAACAAATTGAAATTTTTATTGTTGTTTCCTTCTATATTTAAAGGTAAGCACATTAAATATGATAAATATGTAAAGTTATATAGGGGAAAGGATGTAAAAGTCATATCTAGGGAAGAAGTCAACCTAAACATAGATGGTGAAATAATACCAAATGTAAAGGAAGTTTTCTTTTCCATGGAATCTAAAAAATTGAAAGTAATATGTTAAAAGTAGCCTGTATGGCTACTTTTCTAGTATATAGTCCCTTTCTTTGTGATATTTAAGTAATGATATGTATAGGCTTTTTGAAATTATATCTGCCATATTCATTACTATAGATAGCCTAGTATTTTGTAATACCATGAATTCCATCATGCCACCTACATTTACAATTCCAGTAATAGAGATATCACCAACAGCAGGTAAAACCTTATTTACTCCTGATCCTGGTTTTAAGGGAGTGTTTTTTATGGATATGTACCCTATTTTATTATAATTGCCTAGGGAAGAATCTACTGCTATTATAAAGGGAGACTTGAAATCACCATATATTTTATCTAAGGTAGATTCAAGGTTTTTTGCATGAACGGGATTATCTAAAGTCCCAAATAGGCTAATGTCCTTATATGACTTTATCAGCGGTGATAGCTTGTGGCCTACTAAGGGGCCTAGGGAGTCGCCTGTAGACCTATCAGTACCAATACATAAGATAACTAAGTCCTTATCTTCAGAAATTCCCTTTGACAAATATTTATATACCAAATCTGAGAATAGGGATAAGGCAAAGGGAGAGTTAGAATCTACATAATTGCTTCTAGGAAAAAAGTTCATTGTATCCTCCTTTTCAAAGCTAAAGATAATTAAGATAGAAAGGATACTAGGAGTATTGCCTAAAAGTAGAAAAACATACTAAGTAAATAAACTTAACAATATATTAAAAAAATGTAATATTATTTATGTAAACCAACATGCTTATTTTTCATAACTTTAGAGATGGCTATAAACCTTGAATCTCCTTAAATAGAGTTAGTGGAATAAATATTAATTAAAGGAATATACTATTAATAATTAGACAGGCTAATCGGTTGAAATAATGAATATCTATGGTATAATTGTTACAGAATGGTTACAAAACAAAAGATAACGTTGAACTACTACATTCAACAAACTTAAACTAGGAGGATAGGATATGGATAATCCAAACCATACAAAGTTTAACCTAGGTGAAGTAAAAGAGAAATTAATGAAATTCACTGAAAGCATAAAAAACCTAAAGCTGAAAAAAGTAGACAACTATAAGGAAAATAATGACATAGATAATAAATTCAAGACTACATATCTAAAAATAGCATTAATTAGCTTAATGCTCATATCCATAGTAGTCCTTGGCGTCACAGGCTATAGGGCCTATGAAGCCAGTTTAATAGCCTTTGATGTATATCTTGGAGATGAAAAAGTAGGTACAGTAAGAGAACAAGACAGTGTTCATGCCATAATGGATAATTTACAGCAAGGCCTATCAAAGACTTATGGCATTGATGTAGTATTAGATGAAGATATTAGGTTTGAAGAAACAAAGGCTAAGGATGACTTAATAACTGATAATGAAGAATTAAAGAAAACCATTAAGGATAAAGTAGGTTTTCTAGTATATGGATATGTTCTTTTAGTAGATGGAGAAGAAGTAGGTGCACTTAAAACTAAAGAAGAAATAGAAGATATAATAAATAGAATAAAAGAACCTTATGAAAACCTTGCAGAAGATGATGAAATAAAGGAAATAAAAATTGTTGAAGATATAAAGATTGAAAAGAAGATAATGCCTTTATATAAAATTGGCAATGGAGAAGATTTATATAATCACCTGCTGACCAATTCTGAGGAAATCCGAACCCATACCGTTGAGGTCGGTGAGAGCTTCTGGACCATAGCTAAGTTCTACGGCCTTACTGTAGATGAGCTAATAGCTGCCAATCCAGATAAAACACCGGAAAAACTACAAATAGGTGATGAAATAGTACTTGTGGTACCGAAACCAGTACTTACAGTGGCTACAGTATCAGAAGTAGAATATACGGAGACAATAAAATATGAAACAGAAATAGAATATAGCGACAATATGTATAAAACTGAAAAGAAAACTAAGGTGGCTGGTCAAAGAGGAGAAAAGAAAGTATTAGCAAATGAGATAAAGCATAATGGTATTGTAGTAGCAAGAGAGGTAATAGAAGAGGAAGTATTAAAAGAGCCAGTAACAGAAGTCATAGTAAGAGGAACTAAGGAACCTCCAAAGACTGTAGCTACAGGAACCTTCTTGATGCCAACTAGGGGAACTATCTCCTCAAGATATGGTATGAGAAGGGGTAGGATGCATTATGGTTTAGATATAGCAGCAAAAACAGGTACTCCTATTTATGCTGCTGATGGAGGCAAAGTAGTATATGCAGGCTATAGAGGGGCATATGGAAATTTAGTTGAGATTGACCATGGCAATGGATACAAAACAAGGTATGCCCATTGTAGCAAGATTTTAGTTAAGGTTGGAGACAAGGTTTATAAGGGCCAACATATAGCTAATGTTGGAAATACTGGAAGATCAACAGGTTCCCATCTTCATTTTGAAGTATTAAAAAATGGAAAAAACCAAAATCCAGCAAATTACGTAAAATAAAGGAAGCTTAGGCTTCCTTTTTTTATGTACTGGCGGCCCTAAACCGCCAAGTTATATTCTAGAATCCAGTAAAAATAAAACTATTAATATCATAAGAATATTTTCAAAAAAATCCTTATCATGTGGTTTTGAACTTATACTTTCACTAAGAACTGGATTGTTTAAATTATCTTCAAATAGTAATTTTAAGTTTAACATGCCTGCCCCTTGATTATCCTTAGAGTCTTTCAAGTCTATGCAGGAAGAAATAAGTCTTTCCTTTACTTCTTCTAATTTAAGGTCTCCAAACTTATTTAAAAGTAGGGCTACAGAGCCTGATACTAAAGGAGTAGCCATGGAGGTACCACTTAAGGCATGGTATCCATCGTAACTAGTATTTGATAAGGATTTTATATTAACTCCTGGGGCTACTATATCTGGTTTAAGCAAACCTTCAATAGTAGGACCACGACTTGAGAATGGAGCTATAGTATCATCGGAAGGATCTATAGTTCTTTTATCATCAACGGCGCCTACAGTAATGACATTTTTACTAATTCCAGGAGAAAGTATGGTTCCTTCCTTAGGGCCATTATTGCCTGCAGCAACAACTACAATTAATCCAGCCTTAGCAGCAGCTTCCGCTGCTTTACACAAAGGATCTTTTTCACATGGAATATTAGCAGGGGTACCTAAGGAAAGATTTATGATTTTAGTGTTATACTTATCCTTAGTTTCTATTACATAGGATATTGCTTTTACCACATCTGAAGTGTTTCCTCCACCTTGAGCATTTAAAGCTTTTATACCCAATATATTAGCTTTTGGAGCAATACCTACATATCTTCCTCTAGAAGAAAAACCATTTCCTGCAATAATTCCAGCAACATGGGTCCCGTGGCCATTATCGTCATATGGCTCAGGCTTATTGTTAACAAAGTCCTTAAATCCAATAAGCCTATTAGCAGGCCTAGTTAAGTCATAATGGGGCGCTACTCCTGTATCTATAACAGCTACAGTAATTCCTTCTCCTTCAAGGGATTTGTCATGGGGAAAATGAGCTTCCATAGTTGGAGCAGCAATATCTAATAAGGCGTATACTTGTGAATCAAAACTAATAAATTCAATTTCTGGACTTTCAATGATTCTATATATGGTTTCTGTGCTCATATAACCAGCAAACCCATTTATTATAGGCAAATTAGCCTTAATTTTCGATACTAAGGAGCTGATATTATTAGGCTTATTAGGTGACTCTTTAAATTGTATGATTACAGGTACTTCTTCCCTTGATTGGGACATTATTTTTGAACTTAGAATAGGACAAAGCTTAGTATTTATTAATCTCCTCAATATAACCACCTTCCTTGTTCTATTCTATGCTGCAAAAAAATAAAATGTGTCAAAAAATAATAAAAGCTTCCTTGAAATATTAAAAATCAAGGAAGCTTTTATTGAAACTTAGCCTAGCCTAAATTATTATTTTCTATATTTAAATATTACCTTGCTTAACTCACCAACTACTAATGGTATAATAGCGAATCCTAACATTACAATCCAATCACCTAAGCCTAGGGCTGTAGTGTGGAATATAGGTTGCAAGAATGGTACATAAAGAACCAATAACAATAATGCAAATGAAACTAGGACTGCATATACCATGGTCATGTTGGTAAAGAAACCAATATTAAATAGGGTATATTTTTGTGACCTACTTGAGAAGGCACGAAGTAATTCAGCAGTAATTAAAGTTGCAAAAATAATAGTTCTAGCCTTTAATAAGTCGCCACCGTAAGTTTGCAAACCCCATCTATAGGCCAGTAAAGAAGCAACAGCTATGGCTAAACTTTGAAGACCAATTCCTCTTAACATACTTTTGGTCAATATAGGTTCCTTAGTATCTCGAGGAGGAACCTTCATTATATCAGGGTCACCCTTTTCAACACCAAGTGCTAAGGCTGGGAAACTGTCAGTAACTAAGTTCAACCACAATAGCTGGATAGCTAAAAGGGGTACTGGCAAGTTTAACAATATACTTGTAAATACCAAGAGTATTTCTCCTATATTACAAGATAATAGGAAGGCAACGAATTTCTTAATATTACTATATATTATCCTACCTTCTTCTACAGCAGATACAATGCTGGCAAAGTTATCATCGGTTAAGATCATTTCAGCAGTGTTCTTTGCCACATCAGTACCCGTAATACCCATGGACACTCCAATATCAGCCTTCTTTAAGGCCAAAGCGTCGTTGACACCGTCACCGGTCATGGCAGCTATTTCACCGTTTTCCTTTAAGGCTGTAACAATCCTTACCTTATGTTCAGGTGATACCCTAGCAAAGACCTTAACCTTTTTAACTACTTCTCTTAGCTCTTCGTCTGAAAGCTTATTTAACTCATCACCCATCATGGCTTCATCTATGGACTCAGCCATGCCTAACTCTTTAGCAATAGCAAAGGCGGTTTCCTTATAGTCACCGGTTATCATTATGGTTTTAATACCAGCTTCTTTACATTTTCTGATGGCCTCTTTAGCCTCTGGCCTTGCAGGGTCAATCATACCTACTAGGCCTACAAAGATCATATCTACTTCATTATTGTCAGGAGATATTTCCTTTGGCAGTTCATCATATTCTCTATAGGCTAGGGCCAATACCCTTAGGGCATCCTTTGAGAAATTGCTATTAACTTCTAATACTTCTCTTTTCATTTCATCATTGAAATCTAGTACTACACCAGATACTTTAATTTTACTACATCTGTCTATAACTATATCTGGAGCACCCTTTGTGAAGGATACTACCTTGTTTGGCAAGTAGTTTTCATGGAAGGTAGTCATCATCTTTCTTGCTGAATCAAAGGGTATTTCTTCAATTCTAGGATATTTTTCATTGGCAGTAGATTTATGGATATTTCCCTTACCAGCTAAAGTAATGAGGGCTCCCTCTGTAGGGTCTCCAATTACCTTATATCCATCTTCAGTTTTTTCTAAATCAGCATCGTTGGCTAGGACTGCTATATTAAGGAAAGTATCTAAGAAGTCCTTATCTTCAATAGGCTGATTATCTATTTTAAACTCGCCATTGATCTCATAGCCAGTACCAGTTACATCTATGATCTTTCTATCTGTATACAATTTAACTACAGTCATTTCATTTTGAGTTAAGGTACCGGTTTTATCTGAACATATAACAGTTGTGGAACCTAAAGTTTCAACTGCCAATAGTTTCTTTACAATGGCATTTCGCTTAACCATTCTATTCATGCCAAGGGCCAATACTATGGTCACAATAGCAGGTAAACCTTCTGGAATAGCCGCTACAGCTAAACTAATTGATACCATAAACATTTCTAAAACTTCTCTACCTTGAAGTAGTCCAATTAGGAATACTCCAATACAGATAATAATAGTAGTAATACCTAAAACTTTTCCAAGTCGGTTTAATTGTTTTTGTAGAGGTGTTGTTTGGTCTTCAAAAGTTTGAATCATAGTAGCAATTTTACCTATTTCAGTATTATGGCCTGTTTCTACTACAACACCCTTTCCCCTACCATAGGTAATAGAAGTACTCATATAAGCCATATTCTTCCTATCACCTAAGGAAACATCTTCCTGAAATACAATATTACTATCCTTTTCAACAGGAACTGACTCTCCAGTTAAGGAAGCTTCTTCAACTTTTAAATTTGAACTTTCGATTAACCTTAAATCAGCCGGTATAATATCTCCTGCATCTAAGGCTACAATATCTCCAGGAACTAAGGTACTGGCATCTACTTCTGATACATGGCCATTTCTAATTACCTTAGCTGTAGGTGATGACATTTTCTTTAAAGCTTCTAAGGCTTTTTCTGCTTTACCCTCTTGGTACAGTCCTAAGAAGGCATTTAACACTACGATTGCCAATATTACAAGGGCATCTTTTCCTTCCCCTACAATAAAGGAAATAACAGCAGCACCAATTAAAATAAGTATAAGAAAATCTGCGAATTGAGCTAATAATTTTGATAAGAAACTTTTCTTTGCTTCTTCTTTTAACTCATTGGTACCGTATTCACTAATTCTTTTCTTTACTTCATCGTCACTAAGGCCCAAGTTAGGATCAGTTTCTAAGCTAGAAATCAAATCCTCCTTACTCATTTTATACCAGTCTTTCATGTCATACCCCTTCCTTTTAAATCATATTAATAATATTTCCAAAATATGTGATATAAAACAAAAAGACCTTTGTTTAAACAAAAATTGCTTAAACAAAGGTCTTGCTTCCTAAAAATTAGGTAGTTAGCCGGGAATACCGTATTGACGACTAACTAATTGTAAGCTACTCCCCTTACCTTATCCATTATATATTACAATTAATTGGAAATCAATATAAAAGTTGAAAAATTTATGTTTTTTTTTTATGATTTGACAATAAATATTCTTTATTAGATAATCATATATGAGGACAAAACAGGCTAAAAAATATATTGGAGTGATTTGATGGATAGCAAGATTTTAGTTATCGATGACGAAAAAGCTATTGCAGATATAGTAAAGTTTAATCTCGAGAAAGAGGGTTATAAGGTCAGCACCGCCTATGACGGAGAAGAAGGTGTACAAGCAGTTGAGAATATAATTCCAGATCTGGTTATATTAGATATAATGATGCCAAAAAAAGATGGTTTCCAAGTACTAAAAGAAATAAGGATGAAATATAAGTTTCCAGTAATTATGCTTACTGCAAAGGAAGAGGAAGTAGACAAAGTACTGGGATTAGAACTTGGTGCCGATGATTATATTACTAAACCCTTCAGCATGAGGGAGTTAATTGCCAGGGTAAAGGCCAACTTAAGAAGAGTTAATTATTCAAATTTTTCTAATTCAGAAAATACAGATTCAATAATTACTTCTGAGGACCTAGTTATAGACCTAAATAAATATGAAGTAAAAAAATCAGATAAGATTATAGAATTGACCTTAAGAGAATTTGAACTACTTAAGTTTTTAGCTACTAGTGCAAATCAAGTTTTTTCCAGAGAACAACTACTAGAAGAAGTATGGGGATATGAATACTATGGAGACATTAGGACTGTAGATGTGACTATTCGAAGGCTCAGAGAAAAGATAGAAGATGGAAACGGAGAATTTAAGTATATCATAACAAAAAGGGGAGTAGGATATTACTTCAGGAGGGCATAATTATGTTTTCTACTATTAAATGGAAGTTCATAGTAGTATATTTTTTATTAGTGTTTATTGCAATGGTTATAGTAGGTATATTTATTATCAGCAAGCTAGAAACCCAGCAAATAGCAAATATTACTAGTAATATGGAGCAAAGAATAGAAACCATATTAAGATCATCCTCCTATTTAGCAGAAGATGACTGGCTCAGTGTACAAGAAGAGATACAAGAAACAGTTAATGAGTGGAGACTAGGCACCAACGAAACACTCTATGTAATATTTGGAGATGAAGTACCTACTATAATAGCCAGTACCTCTAGGAGTAATCATAGGGTAATCGGACAAAACGCCCTTTCAATTAATAAATTGGATCCTACCTTAATATTAAAGGCTTATGAGGGGGAAAAGGCCAATAAAACTGGAGAAGATCCAAATGAAAATACTAGGGAAAACCATGTGGTATACCCTGCTTTTACTGGAGTAGGTAAAGTAAAGGGTGTAATTTATATGGTTACTGACCTTGAAAATGTCACCATCACAGTTAATGAATCTAGGAAAATACTAACTAATGCAACCTTAATAGCCCTTTTAATTACGGTATTTTTGGGTTATTTAATAGCTTCAAGCATTACAGAACCAATTAGGGATGTAACAAAAAAAGCAGAAGAAATGTCAAGGGGAAACTTTGATCAGTTTGTTGAAGTAAGGTCTGATGATGAAATTGGTCAATTGGCCAGTATGTTTAATCATTTAACCTTGAAATTAAAAGAAACAATACAGGAAATGGACTTAGAAAGGTCAAAACTTGATACCATATTTAGCTATATGGCAGAGGGTGTTATTGCAGTAGATACAAATGGTGAAATAATACATGCTAACCCTATTGCCTTAGAGCTGTTAAATATGAAAAAGATAGAACTAGAAAAAAATATGGAATTTAACAAGGCCCTCCCTTTACAGTTAATAAATATTAATGATATAGACTATAATAATGAAAAAACTTTGGAGGGAGAAATAAATTTTGAAATCGATTCACAGGTATATAAAGTAAAATACGCCCCATTTAAAAATGAAAAAAAGGACATTGGTGGTTTAATAATAGTATTTCAAGATATAACTAAAGAGCATAAACTAGATAGTATACGAAAAGAGTTTGTGGCCAATGTATCTCACGAATTAAAAACCCCTATTACTACTATAAAATCCTATACTGAAACCTTAATGGATACAGGCATAGATCATGAATTATCTATGCAGTTTCTATCAGTTATTGACAATGAATGTGATAGGATGGCTAGACTTGTAAGGGATTTATTGCAACTTTCAAATCTAGATTACCAAAAGACTATTTGGAAGAAGGAAGAGGTTTCACTGGCCAAACTACTGAAGGATGTATTACAAAAATTAGACTTTGCCATTAAGGAAAAGAAACACGAACTAATACTTGATATAGAAGATAATCTACCAAATATAGTAATCGATAAGGATGCCATTGAGAGGGTTATAATAAACATAGTTTCCAATAGTATAAAATATACTAATGACAAAGGAAAAATCAAGGTATCTTTAAAGATGTTAGATGAATATATGTATATTACAGTAGAGGATAACGGACTAGGTATACCAGAAGAAGATAAAAGGAGAATATTTGAAAGGTTTTACAGGGTAGAAAAGGGAAGAAGCAGAGACTTAGGTGGAACAGGTTTAGGCCTTTCCATAGCAAAACAGATAATAGAAGCCCATGGTGGAGAAATTGTGCTTGAAAGTATATTTGGGGAAGGGACTACTGTAGAGATTAAATTACCCCTTAATTATGTGTAATTCAAACTTAATGGTATTGTAACAGTTCTGTAATATATATACAGTATAATATTAATAACCAGAATTATAAGTAAAGGAGGGAATATCAATGTTGAAAAAGGTTATAGCTGGTTTAGTCATTGGCATTAGTATTATGACTATTAGTTCATATGGCCATGCTCAAGAAGTAACCGATAATATTGAGGTCATCGACCATATTGAAGTTACTGATGAAGCTATTGATGAAGCCATTGATAATGCCAAAGTAGAAGAAGAAGTAGACTTGTCAAAATATCGAATTATTAAACCTGAGAAAAAAGCATATTCTATTGAAGATAAAATTGAATTTATAAATGGCATAGCTCCACCTGGAACTACCATTACCGTGGAGGTTTATGGGACTACAGATCTTACTAGGAAAAATTTCAACCTTTTGTTTTTACCTTCAGAAGATGACTATATAGAAGTATCTACAGATACTCTCGTTTCAGGCAATTCTGGTACCTTTAGCAAACAATTGGAATTAGTAACAGGTATCAATAAGATTATTATTAAATTTGGTGTAGAAGGAGTACCCGACGAAGAAATCATAATTTTTGTGAATCCTAAAAATTCTAATTCTAAGGATATTAAAAGACCAAATAAGTTAATAGACATTCTAATTCCAAATTAATACTTACTTGTGGTATTGGAGTTGATTTAAGATGAAAGAAAGATTAAAGACTTTGCTGTTAATATCATTAGTAAGTATTAGTTTGATCCTTACTAAAAGGCTTTGGATTGAATTGCCCAATGAAATGTTTAATTTGTTTAATAACAAGGATAAGGCTTATAGTGCGTCCTATTTACTATCAGATATGATAATACCAAATAAATATTTATTAAATTTCAATGAAAAATACCATACTATTTTTTATGATGATTCTAAGCATGGACTTTGGACAAACACTCAAAAGATATTAGCGACAACTCTAGGATCAGAAGACATAAAAATTACTGATATATCAAGTGAGGAGTTTTCAACCTATAATTGGAAGCCTTCCATAGTTTTTTACTTTCCAGAAAAAATAAATACTTATATATTAGCCAAGGCCCTAGATGTCAAGGATCCCAACTATATAGTAGATGCTATATCTAGTGTGAAAAGTATTTATATTTATTTAGGCACAGGGGACCCTTTTTTTGTTTTATCAAACGATGAAAATCATAAGATTATTTATGATAACTCCATTGATAATGAACAGTTAAAGGAGCAGTTCCTTGCCATAGAAGAGGATGCAAAAGTTCAAGGAAAAGGTTACAACTTTTATTATTCACTGAAAGATATTTATGGTGCCGACAAGGATATCTACGTTCCTTATGAAATGAATGGTACTGTACCTACAGTATATGTAGAAAATCAAATTAGAAATCTTGATATTAAGGGTAGGAGAGAGATTGCAGAGAAGTTTTTTGAAAAGAGTATAGATTATATTAGAGAGATTGTAGAGGGAAATGAATCAACAATTTATGAATACAATAATAAGGTTTTAAAGTTAAATGTAAATGGTACTGTGGAATATTACCATCCTTTAGAAGAGACAGTAAAAAAGAGAAATTTATATGAAAGCCTTAGTACTGCAGCAGAATTTATATCTAGAAATGCAGGCATTACAAAGGGGATGTATTTGGATAAGTTTGAAGAAATTGAGGTTGATAATAGCGTTGGATATAATCTAAAATTTAAATATAGATTAAGAGGTTTACCAGTTATCCTTGGGAATGAAGAGGTCGTAGATTTTATTGAAATAGAAGTATTCAACAACCATGTTAGGTCTTATAAACATTTTATTAGAAAAGATATGAATAAGATAATAAATAATATACAAGAAGGCAAAAAAATGTTACATTCCTTCCAGATAATAGATATGAACTATGATTTTTTAGTGGAGGAATATTTAAAAGTAAATAATTCTATGAATGGAGCAGAGGTAGCTTTAAATGAAGTCCTATCTTTCATAGAAGATATAAACCTATCATATTTCGACCCATGCTTGAAGGATATCGAAGATGAGGTGGTTCCTGTATGGGTTATAAAGACTGTAAATGGCTTATATGCCTTCAATGTATATAGTGGCTCTTTAATCTACGAAAAAACTGGGAAATGATGGATGGTGAAATATATGGATTGGTCTAAAGCAAAAACCATCTTAATAATTGCATTTATAGTGACTAATATTCTTTTAGGATATGTTTTATTATCAAGTGAAAAACATGTGGAAACAACTATAAAGGATAGCTTTGTAGAAGATGTTATTGAAATTCTAGGAAGAAAAGATATAACAATTAATACTGAGATACCTCGGGAAATACCTAGCTTAAATACCTTAACAGTAGAATACGAAACAATAGACCCCTATGAAGCCAATAGGAACTTTTTCAATGGCGAAGGTAAAACTGAAAATAAGGAACCTGGAGTAATTGAAATAAGTTTTGGGGAAGAATATTTAACAATTACAAATAAAAAGGCACTTTCATATATAAATAATAGTATGGAAGAAAAATATTTAGATTTAGATGAGGAAAAGGTCCTTGAATTAGCATTAGACTTCTTAGAACAGAGGAATTACAGCATTTCAGATATGAAACTATCCTTCATAAAAAAATATGGAGAAAGCTTTAACCTGGAATTCACCAAATTATATAATGATAGATACTTAGAAAAATCAAATACTACTATGATAATAGATAGTCGTGGAGTAAAAACCATGGAAAGAATGTGGCTCAACCCCATTGATGAAGGGGAAAAGTATATTTATATTAATACTGCCCCTAAGGCCTTGTTAAGTCTTTTGAGTATGGAAACAACTTATGGAAAGACCATAGAGGAAATATCATTATGTTATTATTTTGATCCAGCAGAGCAGGACTTTGTGGATAATCCCAATACTGCAATAAGGGGGAAAACCATACCTGCTTGGAGAGTATTATTTGAAGATGGAACAAAGATCATCATAGACAATTATTAAAAGAAGAATTCGCCATTCTTCTTTTTTTTGTTATAATAGACTATAAGATAAGAAAGCGAGAATTGGAGGAAAAGAATGGAGCTAAGATTTTGTTCCCTATCAAGTGGGAGCAGTGGAAACTGTCAATACATAGAAACTAACAATACAAGATTATTAGTAGATGCTGGTTTTTCTGGCAAAAGAATAGAAGCACTACTGGGGTCTATAGGTGTAAGTCCTACTTCCCTAGATGGGATATTAGTAACCCATGAGCATATGGATCACATAAAAGGAGTAGGAGTTTTGTCAAGGAGGTATGATTTACCTGTATATGCTAATATGAATACTTGGCGTGAAATGGGAAAAATTATTGGGGAAGTAAAAGAAAAAAACATAAGAGTATTTGAAACAGATAAATACCTAAGTATAAATGATATAGATATCTACCCTATAAAGGTATTCCATGATGCTATAGAACCTGTGGGATATATATTTTATTATAATAGAACAAAGGTAAGCATAGTTACAGATACTGGCTGGGTAAATGACAGTATAAAATCAGCCATAAAAGGTTCTAATCTCTACCTATTGGAAGCTAATCATGATGTTACTATGTTAAAGGAAGGATCTTATCCTTGGTACTTAAAACAGAGGATCCTTAGTACCAGGGGCCACCTATCCAATGATGATGCAGGAAGAATCTTAGGAGAAGTAATTTCAGGAAATGGAGAAATAGTATTATTAGGCCATCTGAGCAAGGAAAACAATACTGAATACCTTGCCTATGAAACAGTAAAGGAAAAAATTCTATGCCAAGGCATAGATATAAGTAGGGATATAACTTTAGGCTTAACATATAGGGATAGGGCTACGAAGGTATATAGTTTTAAATAAGGGGGATATTATGGATAATTATAATTATTATAACTATAGTAG
>Ga0209537_1003590_pt1 | contig 14081 bp, 15 predicted proteins | sample BioPla4DNA1_FD_187698 | JGI IMG/M metagenome (GOLD analysis project Ga0209537, IMG submission 187698) | Biogas fermentation microbial communities from Germany - Plant 4 DNA1 (SPAdes) (version 2) | ecosystem: Engineered > Bioreactor > Anaerobic > Digestate | place: Bielefeld, North...
GACCACCAAATACTCCACCTAATAATCCACCACCAGCAGCAGCAAGTTCTCTCCAATAATCTCCACCAGAGATATTCTCAAGCTCATTTAAATTTAATTCAGTAAAATCCTGAGATTGAACTAAGTCTATATTTCTCACCTCCTCGTATAATAAAGTCATAGTTTAAAAACTATATTTTCTTTTCTATCTCATAAGTCTTATGAGATAATATTTGTACAGATAGAGGTCGTAGTTCACCTCCTTGAAGCCTAGTCTTCCTAATGAAGGGTTACGCCTCTTCTTTACATCCATATGCGAATGAGCTGGATAGTATCTAGTTACTGAATATCTAACGAGGTTGTATTGTGTAAAGTAAAGAGGTTCTAGACTTTATCTGTTAATATTTTAAAAGCTGGTGATTTTATGTTTTATGTTGGTATTGATATTGCTAAGAAAAACCACGAAGCTTCTATTATTAATTCTACTGGTAAGCTTCTTGATAAAAGTATTTCCTTTTCAAACTCTCAAGCAGGTTGTGCTAAATTAGTTTCTTTGCTTGATAAATTCGAAGCTGATTCCTCCAATGTTATCATTGGTATGGAAGCAACTGGTCACTATTGGGTTAGTCTTTATTCTTATCTGATTGATCTAGGTTTTACTGTTTACGTTATTAATCCTATTCAATCCGATGCCTTTAGAAAGATGTATATTAGACAAACCAAGAATGACTCCAAAGATTCTTTTATCATAGCCCAAATTATGCGTTTCGGTGAATTCTCATCTACTTCTTTAGCTGATGAAGATATTATGGCTTTACGCCAATTATCTCGTTACCGACTTGCTTTAGTAGACGAATGTTCTGATTGGAAACGCAAGTGTATCGCCCTTTTAGATCAAGTTTTCCCTGAGTACTCCAAGCTTTTTTCAGATACTTTTGGGGTTACCTCGAGAGAGATTCTATCTAAATATCCTACTCCTGAGGACATGTTGTCCATAGATACAGACACTCTTGTTGAGCTTTTATCAAAAGCAAGTAAAGGTCGATTTGGTATTTCAAAAGCTAATGAAATACAAGAGTCTGCCTCTAATACATTTGGAGTAAGTTTTGCAAAGAATGCCTTTGCATTTCAAATTAAACAAATTATTGCTCAAATTAACTTTATCGAAGATTAACTTGAGGAACTAGAAATTGAAATTTCAACCTTGCTTCATAGGACCAATTCAGTAATCACTACGATTACAGGTATTGGTGATGTTCTTGGAGCCATAATCATTGGAGAAATTGGTGATATTTCTCGTTTTGAATCAGCTCCGCAACTGGTTGCTTATGCAGGACTTGATGTCGCTGTAAAACAATATGGAGATTTCATTGGAACTCAAACTAAAATTTCAAAACGTGGTTCTCCATATCTTCGTAGAGCAATTTGGTTAGCTGCTACTGTTGCAGCTTTTAAAGATCCAGCATTATCTGTATATTATCAGTCACTTAAATCACGTGGAAAACATCATTTAACAGCTGTAGGTGCAGTTGCTAGAAAGATGTGCAACATTATATTCGCTGTATTACGTGATAACAAGCCCTACGTACCTCATATATAAGGTATTTCTTAAGCTAAGTTTAATCCTAGCCTAAATTTCTTTGCCTCTAATTTAGGCTTATTTGTTTTGCCTATTTTCACATAAGAATTTATGGCAGGTTCTGTCAAGGATGTTTTTCCCCTTTACAGGTTCTGACAGAAATTCTATAATTCCAAAGGTAAAATAAATTAAATTATCTATTGACATTTAATAGCTGGTCTTTTAAAATAAAATTCAAATATACAATAATTAAACAGAATATGGTATAATTTCCATATTGCAAATTATACCATAAAAAGGATGATTTGAAAATATTTATTAAAACTATATACAGAGAAATAATTAAAATATATAATAATATGATACGATATATTAAAAATTTGGTAAAATAGATTATTTAACCTAAAAATACAAGATAGATACTAAAAGGAAAGTATTGTTTAGTGCAACGATACTTTTTTAACAATATGGATCAATTAAAGCAGCAGAAACTTGAATTTTCTGTAGAAGGTATTAAGTATATTTAAAATGATCGTTTATAGGTATTACTTTTGAACGAATTAAAATCGCAACGCCAAATAGTATACTTATTCTGAAAATAATAATATTGACTTAAAATTAGATTATAATTAATTAACAATTTTATGATTTTTTAATATATAAATGTAAATAGTGTTAAAATATAACGTAATAGATTCTATTTTTAAAAGGAGGGAATTATGGAAAATACGATTAAAATTTTAAAAATTGCTTTATTCTTTTGTATAGGTGTTATATCAGTAGTTATTTTTATAAAATCAAATAACAAGAAATTTAAAATATCTAATGATAAAAAAACACTTGAAGAAGGAAAAGAATATATCAAAAACAATAGAATAATAGGTATTATAACAGCGGCAAGTTCATTTGCTATTAGTATATCAGTATATTACAATTGGGGGTTAATAGAGCTTATAGGATATGGAGGCATGTTATTAGTATACATATTAACTTTTAAATTAAAGTGCTAAAAACATCACAAATCCACAGGAAAATTAGGGTGATTATTGATAATAATAAAAATTATACATGCATTTATTATAAAGAAAATAGGAATGTATAAAATTTGAAATGGAACCTATATGAATAGACTTTTTCTAGGGTCTACTATATAGGTTCCATTTTATATGTTTTATTCAAACAAGACAGTTTTTTGATTAGCTAAGTGCTTCAGCAAGACCTGTAGCTGCTAGAATTTGACCACCTATTATACTAGCTGAAATACCGATTGCAGCAGCGGTTCCTATTACAGGTAAAGTAGAAGCAGCAGCAATACCACTAGCAACAGCACTAACACCTGTTAATACTTTTTTCCAACCATTACCACCTTCAATTTGTTCTAAATCATAAGTATTTAGTTCTAAAAAATTTTCCATTGTAAACCTCCATAATAAAATAATATTTTTAAATTATTCAAATAAACCTATTGCAGACGCACCTATAGTTGCATAACGAGCTATTTTAGCCGCTGCACCTACTGGTGGGCATGCGATTGTAAGACCTATAGTACCAACTAAGATAAGACCAGATCCAACTTTTGAAGCAAAGTTTCCACCATCAATATTTTCAAGTTCGTTTAAGTCTAAAGATGTAAAGTTATTATTTAATACTAATTCCATAATAATACCTCCCTAAATTTTTAATATATTTATAATAAACTCCAAATTTCGGCGCCTTATATGAGGAGTATATTAACAAGTTGGTTAAAGAATATTAGGACTTATAGATATATAAGCCTCAGCATGGAAACTATCAATTTCTTCTTGTGTTTTGACTTCTTTTATATTTACTGTATATAGAGTGCTTATAGGAGTTAACTTATTAGCACTAATGTAATTTTGTAAATTCATTACTGTATTTTGAAAAGTTGCAGGATTACCATTATGACTTACTTTTAAACAATTAGTTAGTTTAAATTGCTTTTTTAGCTTGTACTTATTGGTTTCAACAAAATCTTTATTTACTGGAATTAATATTTCAATATCCATGGTAGGAATCATAGCTTGTGTAATAGAAAATGTTGTTGAAATTTTTGGTCCCATTATATTTAGTCCATTTTCTTTTATAAAGTTTTCTATATTATATATTTCTTTTTGTAGTTCAGATTGTGTTAAGGTTGTTCTAAAAGATAATAGGTTCTTTAAATATAATTCTTGATTAGTTTCTATCATATGTTCTCTTCCATTATTCTTTTTGCAAACATTTTACATATTTATTCAAACTTTACAAAAAATATAATAACATGTTTACAAAAAAAGTAAATATCATACAATAAATATATATTGTTACATTATTGCATATAATTCGCATATAATTCGCATATAAGAAATTAATTTGCAGGAGAGTGAGATTTTAATAGATGAGTATATTTAAAAAATATCATTGTATAAAGCAACACGATATAAAGGATTGTGGAGCGGCTTGTTTAGCTACTATTTGTAGGCAGTACGGTCTTAAAGTACCAATATCAAAGATAAGAGAGGTGTCTGGAACAGATAAAAATGGGACGTCAGCTTATGGTGTTATAAAAGCCGCTGAAAGTCTTGGTTTTACAGCTAAGGGAGTTAGAGTTTCAAAACCTGAAGATATTTTTTCTGACTTTCCGAAACCGTCTATTGCTCATGTTATTATAGATGGAAAACTAATGCACTATGTAGTTATTCATAAAGTAACTAAAGACGAAATATTAATTGCTGATCCTGCCAAAGGGTTAGTTAAATATAAACCAGAAGAATTTTATAAAATATGGACAGGCATATTAATACTTATGGTACCAGCACCAACTTTTGAAAAGGGGGATGAAACAAAAGGTTTATTTCAAAGATTTTGGGGACTTATAAAAGTTCAAAAGAATCTTTTAGTAAATATATTTATATCATCAATATTAATAAATATTTTAGGAATAATAGGATCGTTTTATTTTAAGTTTTTAATAGATGATATACTTCCCAATAATTTAGATAAAAGCTTATTAGTAATATCAGTAGCTATGATAGGACTAGCATTATTTAGAGTTATTACAGAATTTTTTAGAAGTTTATTACTTACCCATATGTCTCAAAACATTGATATTCCATTACTATTAGGATATTACAATCATGTTATAGATTTGCCTATGAACTTTTTTGGAACAAGAAAAGTAGGAGAAATTATATCAAGATTTAGTGATGGAGCAAAGATTAGAGATGCTATATCATCAGCTACACTAACTTTAATGATAGATACAATAATGGCTATTGTTGGTGGAGTTATTCTTTATATGCAAAGTCCTAAAATGTTTTTAATTTGTTTTGTTCCTATATCCTTATATTTGGCATTAGTATTTATATTTAAGAAATCATTAGAAAATGTAAATAGAGATGTAATGGAGGAGAATTCAAAGCTTACTTCATATCTGGTTGAATCTATAGAAGGAATAGAAACTGTAAAGTCTTTTAATGGAGAAAGAAAAGTTAATTTAGAAACAGAAAAGAAGTTTATAAAGTTTATAAAATCTATATTTAGATATAGTTATGTAAATAATCTACAAGGATCTTTAAAAAATGGAGTTAAAGCTGTATTTAGCATTTGTATCTTATGGTTAGGAGCATATCTAGCAATTAAGGGTGAAATTTCAATAGGTGTATTAATAAGTTTTAATGCATTATTAGCTTATTTTATTGAACCTATTGAAAGAATGATAAATTTACAACCACAATTACAAAGTGCAATGGTTGCAGCAGATAGACTTGGAGAAATATTAGATTTAGATAAAGAAAAATCAGTAAATGAGGATAAAAAAATAAATCCATCAACGCTTTTAGGAGAAATACAATTAAAGAATGTTGACTTTAGATATGGAACAAGACAGCTAGTATTAAAAGATATAAATATGGATATAAAGCCTGGAGAAAAAGTTGCATTAGTTGGGGAAAGCGGTTCAGGTAAGACTACTATAGCTAAATTACTAATGAATTTTTATGATGTAGAAAAGGGAGAAATTATAATTAATAATTATAATATAAAAGACATAAATAAAGAGGCTCTTAGGGATAAGGTATCTTATATATCACAAGATTCATTCTTTTTTTCAGGTACAATAAAAGAAAATCTTGAATTTGCAAATGAAGAAGCCACTTACGAAGAAATTATAGATGTATGTAAGAAAGCCCAAATTCATGATTATATTAACAGTTTGCCATTAAGATATGAAACACTACTTGAAGAAAAAGGAGCGAATTTATCAGGTGGTCAAAGACAAAGACTATCTATTGCAAGAGCATTACTTAAAAAGCCAGAGATATTAATTATGGATGAAGCTACATCTAATCTTGATTCTATAACAGAAAAGGCAATAGAAGGAACTATCGAAGAATGTACTAAAAATACAACTACTATAATTATTGCTCATAGGTTAAGTACCATAATGAGATGCGACAGAATATATGTTATGGATAAAGGAAGGGTAATTGAATCTGGAAGCCATGATGAATTATTAAATAATCAAGGATATTATTATAGATTATGGAAGGGGCAAAGCTTTGATGGATTAAATGAAGTTGCAGCTACAAAAGAAAATCCGTTATTAGTAAATCCATTTCTAGGAGGTGTAAACTAATGAGATATAAAATTGAAGAACTAAAGGATATTACAGATTCAAGAGAAATAATGCAAAGCACGCCTCATGGATTTTCAAGATATATGATGTACATAATAATAGCTTTATTAACTGTTGTTATTACATGGTCCTTATTAGCTAAAAAGGAGATAACAGCTAAAGCCAATGGAGTAGTAAGGCCTTCAGAAGAAATTTACAAAGTTTCAAGTACAACAAATGGTAATGTAACTTCTGTAAATTTAAAAGAAGGAATGAAAGTAAAAAAAGGTGATATTTTATTAATATTAAATGGCGAAGAATATGAAATTCAACAAAGTGTACTCCAGGAAAGCCTTGATAAAAAAGAAAAAGAGCTTGAGGCATCAAGAAAATTAAAAAATTCAATTAATGATGGAGCAAATTATTTATCTCAAAATGATGAAATAGAATCAAGTTACTATGAGAAATATGAATTATATAAGACAACAATGGCAGAATATGATAAGCAAGGTTCAGCTACAGAAGCACAATTAAGCAATTTAAAAAATAAAAACGAGGATTTAAATTTATTATTAAAATCAATAGATGAGGAAAAAAATTATTTTAGTTCTGATCATTATATGTATTATCAATATTTAGATTATGAAATGACATTAAATCAATATAGGAATCAAATAGAAAGTTATAATAAACAAATAAAAGAACTAGAAGATAGTAAAATAGAGGATGTTAAAACTAAGGAAGAAGAAATAAATAATTCTGGTAATGCAAGTGAAAATACTGAAACTAATACAGCAATAGACAAACAAATTGAAACATTAAAAAACAATATAAAATCAGCAGAAGCTGAAATAGATAAGTATAAAAATTCTCAAAAAGCAACTATCAAAAGCAATATAGACCAAAATAAATCAAGCCTAAGCCAAGGAACGGTTATAACTAACAATAATACTTACAAAGAACAGTATTTAACACAATTAGATGCAAATATATCTGCTTTAGAAGATTCTATTCAAGAATTAAAAATGAATTTAGAGCTAGTAAATTCAAGATTAGATGATACAAGTATAAAAGCTGAATATGATGGTGTAATAAATATTATTAATGAAATAAAGGTTGGGGATTATATTCAGAGTGGTACACAAATAGCCTCAATAGTACCTGATGAAACATCTGATTTTATAGCAGAAATATATATAGAAAATCAAAATATAGGTGAAATATCAGAAGGCGAAGATGTTATTTTAGAATTTGCATCATTACCACAAAGTGAATATGGAGTTATAAAAACAAAGTTAGATAATATAAGTATTGATGCGAAGATTAACCCAGAGCAGGGAATTAGCTACTATACAGGAAGATGTAAATTAGATGCAACATCAATGAAAAATGATAATGGAAATGTTGTAAATATTAAGAATGGAATGATGATACAAGCTAGAATAATTAATAGAGAGGTTTCTTATTTTAGATATTTCTTAGAAATGATAAATATTTCGAAGTAAGATAGAAGTTAATTTTTGCGCAATTAGTAAAGCCAATGAATGTGAATCATTGGCTTTTTTATATTCATTAAAGAACGATTTAGCGAAATGCTAATTATTGCAATGGTTTATAATTGTATATATGGTATAATAATATAAAAAATAGGAGATTGAATTATGAAAAAATTAACTACTAATATAATAAGAATAGTAACTATGCTATCAATTATAGTGTTTTTAAAAGGGTGTTCAGAAAAAAAGTAGAAATTCAGAAAGAAATTATATCACCAAATGGACTATATACAGCATATGTGTATAATTTTAACGGAGGAGTTACGGTTGGGTTAAATCAATGTGTATCAATAATTGAATCAAATGAGAGTGAAATAAATGATATTTTAGCAAATGATTCTCCAAATATTTATTTTAATACTAATACTAATTCTAAAGAGATAGATATTGAGTGGGAAGATGATAGCACTCTAAAAATTATTTATGATGAAAACTTAGATTACTTAGATTATGTGAAATTAAAAGTTGATATATTCAATGGTATTAAAATTAAATATGAATAAAAGCCATAGTTTAATAAAATGTACCCCTTGTCAAGGACAGTTTAAAAAAAGACTATGAAACAGCTTCAAGAAGATGACTTCTGTATCGGACAGGAGTCATCTTTTTTAAAATCCACTGAGATCTATAGTTATTATAATAATCAATATAATCATCTATTTCAGTAATTAATTCCTGAAATGTTTTACACTCATTGATATATACTTCATCCTTTAAATGACCAAAAAAGGATTCCTGAGGTGCGTTGTCCCAAGAGTTACCACGTCTAGACATAGATTGTCCTATATTATGCTGTTTCAGCTTGTTTTGGAATATAGGACTTGTATAGTGTGCCCCTTGATCTGAATGAATAAATACATCTCTATGTAAGTGATGCTTTGATTTCAGAAGATTATCAATAGTATCAATTACTATATCTATTTTTAAACTATTAGAAAGGTTATAAGCTAAAACTTCGTTTGTAGCGGCATCTAAAATGGTCGACAAATAAGCCTTTTGTCCATTCTTAAAAAACAGATAAGTTATATCAGTTAATAATGCTTTTCGCGGAGTATTCTGCTTAAACTCTCTATTTAACAAGTTTGGTAAAACAGCATGTTCTTTTGTAGCTTTCATCATTCTTCTATATGGATTTGCTTTTCTATGAGGACAAATAACATTATATTTTTTCATAATTCTTCTAATACGTTTTAAATTATAGTTAATACTAAAATGATCTGATAAAGTCATTTTTATTTGTCTAGCACCTTTTTTGCGATTTTTGAAGTTAAAAGCAGCTAAAATATTTTTATAACTTTCTAAATCTTTAGATTCTCGATTATCTCGCTTAGAAATTGATTTAGATGAGAAATAATTATAATATCCAGACCGTGAAACACCTGATAACTCACAAAAATAGCTAACCTTATTTTTAAGTTTATGTTTTTCTATTACTGATCTAATTAAAATAAATTTCTCTTGAACTAGCAATTCTATTTTCTTTTTATCACCTTCCTTTCTAGCATTTCTAACTTTTTTAGTAATTCATTTTCAGCCTGCAGAAGTTTTGTTTTTGATTCAAGTTTTTTATATTTTTCTTCAAGTGACAAATATTTTTCACTAGGTCTTCCATTATTAAATTTTCTAGTGTCCTGTAATTGAGTTATTCCATTTCTGCGAAATGCGGAGCGCCATCTTTTACCTGATGATTCAACACGTTTCATACCTAAAATATCTATGTTAAATCCACATTCCTCAAATATTTCTATTTCTTTTTCTGTAAATAATTTTTTGCTCATTACATTCTTCTCCTAATGATATTTATTTAATAATTCAACCAAGCTGAATCATTTCCTTAACTCCACACTTCAAACTCCAAACTCCAAACTTCTAACTCCAAACTCCACACTCCAAACTCCACACTCCAAACTCCAAACTTCTAACTCCAAACTCCTAACTCCAAACTGTATCTTACTCCACACTCCAAACTTCTAACTGAATTTCACTCCTAACTGTATCTCACTCCACACTGCTCTTATCCCATATAGTCAAAATCTACGGTAATTATACAGTTATATTGAGGATGTTCTTTTCTTATATCTTTTTTAATATTTTCTACTAAATTATCTATGTCCTTTTTATTTCCTGCTTTTGCACTATTTAATACTATATCAAAAATTAGATTTTTCTTTTCTTTTTCACCAACTATTCTAAAGTCGTGCATTGATTCTATTTGCTCGTATTTTCTTAAAACTGAGGCTATATAATTTCAAGTTTCTTGAATTTCTTCTGTCATAACACAGATAGGGTCCATATGAATTACTAAATGTATATTTAAATCTTTAGAAATTTCCCTTTCTGCAGTATCAATTATATTATGAATTTCCATTATATTAATATCAGAAGGAATTTCAGCATGAACAGAAGCTATTATTCTGCCTGGACCATAGTTGTGAACAATTAAATCATGAACTCCTGTTACATTAGGATATTTTAAAAGTCTTTCATATATTTCGTTTACTAGTTCAGGATCTGGAGCTTCTCCAAGGAGGGGATTTAAGGTTTCTTTAACTAGAGAAAATCCAGCATATAATATGGCTAAAGCTACAAGCATACCGATATAGCCATCAATAGGGAAAGTGGTAAATTTTGCACTTAAAAAAGATATTACAACAGTACTGGAAGTAAAAACATCACCTAAGGCATCAGCAGCAGAAGCCTTTAAAGCTCCCGAATCTATTTTGTTACCAATAAATTTATTAAAGCGAGATAGCCAATATTTAAAGCCTATTGAAATAAGAAGAAGAATAAAAGGTACCATTTCAAACTTAACTTCTGTTGGATTCATAATTCTTTCAAAGGAAGATTTTACGAATTGTATACCAACTAACATTACCAAAAATGCAACTAATAAGGCAGATAAATATTCAATTCTTCCATGACCAAAAGGATGCTCAGCATCAGCTGGCTTGTCTGCCATTTTAAAACCAATTATGGTAATTATTGAAGAGGCAGCATCAGATAAATTATTAAAAGCATCAGCTGATATAGCAATAGAACCAACAAATAGTCCTACAAAAAACTTTATTAAAAATAAAATTATATTTATAACTATCCCTACAATTCCGCCTAATGTTCCATAAGCTTTTCTTACCTTTGAATCCTTTATATCTTCACTATTTTTTATAAAAGACTTAACCAAAAAATTAGAAATCATTTAATCACCTCTATTTAAAAGTATTTTTCCAAATAAAAAATGTTAATATTCCATAAAAAAATTTCCTGAATTTCATCAATAATTATATAAATTTTGGTATTAAATCTATTATAAGAGAAAAAACTATTATTTCAAATAGTAAACTGTGAATATAAAAACTTCGATTATAAATATGTTTGATATATACTTATTTCACATATTTATTTATTTTAGCTAAGTTATATTTACAGTTTTTAATTCATAATTGAATTTTAATAAAAGAGGAACTATTTAATAATTGATTTACATTAAATGTGATATAATAAAAATAATTTAAGTTAAGGAGTGATTATCATGGAAAAGAAATTAGCAACAGACTTAATTGAGTTTTTATATAAAAGTCCAACAGCATATCATTCTGTAAAAGCCATTAAAGAAGTTTTAACTTCAAAGGGATTTATAGAAATAAAAGAAGAAGAAAAGTGGAACTTACAAAAGGAAGGTAAGTATTATGTTACAAAAAATGATTCTGCCCTTATTGCTTTTACAGTAGGAAGGGGAGAAATAGAGGAAGCTGGATTTAAATTAATTGGAGCTCATACAGATTCGCCAGGTTTTAGAATTAAGGCAAAGCCAGAAATGCTATCTGAAAATAAATATATAAAATTAAATACAGAAGTTTATGGTGGACCACTGCTTTATACATGGTTTGATAGGCCATTAGGAATTGCAGGAAAGGTTGCCTTAAAGGGAGAAAGTCCTCTAAAGCCAAGAGTAGAGCTTATTAATATAAATAGACCTATACTTATAATACCTAGTGTGGCAATTCATATGAACAGAAATGTAAATGAAGGATTTGCAGTAAATAAGCAAAAAGATACCTTGCCTTTACTAGGATTAATTAATGAGAAATTTGAAAAAGATAATTACTTAATAAAGATTTTAGCTGAAGAATTAAAGGTGGAAGCAGATGAAATAATAGGCTTTGATTTAGGCTTATATGAAATTGAAAAGGGCTCAATAATGGGAATAAATGAAGAATTTATATCTGCTGGAAGGCTAGATGACCTATGGATGGTTTATGCAGGTATGAAGGCTTTAATTGATAGCGATATAAATGCTTCTACCAATGTTTTAGTTTGCGTTGATAATGAAGAAATAGGAAGCCATACGGCTCAAGGAGCTGATTCAGCTTTACTATTAAACATATTAGAAAGGATAACTATAGCCTTAGGCAAGGATAAGGAAGGTTTATATAGAGCCTTAGCAAATTCTATAATGATCTCAGCAGACCTTGCTCATGCTGTTCATCCAAATGCTGAAGAAAAACATGATCCAACCAATAGACCGGTATTAGGAGAAGGTCCTGTTTTAAAGACAGCAGCTTCAGGAAGCTATAGTACAGACAGTTATAATGCTGCAATTTTTGAAGGCTTATGCAAGGCAGCAGGAGTTCCATATCAAAGCTTCTTTAATAGATCAGATGTTAGAGGAGGAAGCACAATAGGTCCTATGACATCATCAAGATTAACAATCCCAGTTATGGATATGGGTGCTCCATTATTATCAATGCATTCTATCAGGGAATTAGCTTCAGTTAAAGATAATTACTATACAATAAAATTATTTACAGAATTCTACAAAGCATAAAGTCTTATTATGTTGTGCTAATCAAAATTTTGGAAGTAATATCAAAGTAATTTAAATTATTTTGATATTACTTTTTTTATTTAAAATTATGGATTAATTTTTACAAATCTTAAACTTTGTTAATTTAATATTTCGAATATGATAGCCCCTTTGTTAATATAATGGTAAAAAAAGGAGAAATAAATTTAAATAAAAATTAAAAGAAAGGATTAACAAAAATTAAAAATGAGCTTTATTTATAAAATTTTGCCTAAGTTTTACAATCTTATAGACTTTATATATTTTGGAGAAGGAGAAAAGAATCCAAGGAATAAGCTAATATCTATTTTACCAAAAGAAAAAATAAAAGTTTTAGATATGTGTACTGGAACAGCAAAAAATGCAATATTAATTTCTTCCTACAATCCTAATGCTGAAGTTATTGGAATAGACATATCAGAAGAAATGTTAAATATGGCTAATAAAAAAATAAAAAATAGAGAAAACATCAAGTTATTAAGGATGGACGCATCTAGATTAAATTTTAATGATAATAGCTTTGATTTTACTATTATATCCTTAGTTTTACATGAAATGAATGATAAATATATTAATAAAATTATTGGCGAAGCCAAAAGAGTTACTAAAGAAAGTGGACAAATAATTATTGTGGAATGGAGAAAAGAGTTAAGTTTAATAAAAAGAATTTTATTTTACCCAATAAAGAAAATGGAGCCAAAAGGATTTGAAGAAGTAATTGAGCATAAAATAAATGAATTTATAAAAAAGTGGAGTTTAAAAGTAGATAAGATTTTTGAGTGTAATTATACCCAAATAATTTCACTAAGAAAATAAATTTTAAAGGAGATTGAGTTTATGTGTAGAGTAATGATATGCATTTTAAAGGCTTGTGCTGCTAATGCAGAGTTTTGTCTTGGACAAGCATGTGGAGCAGCTTGTATTGGAATTACAATTTGTGTTGCAGGGGCACACTTAGGATAAATATTAAAAAATATAATAGATCTTTTTCTCGAGGTTTCCTTGAGAAAAAGATTTGATATTTATAAAAGTTAATTTAAATAAGGAGTATTTATGGAGAATACTGTTTTAAGAATCAAAAAAGGCGTTGAAATTTCAGAATTTGATGATGGAGAGAAGACAATATCCTATTTAATCTGTTATAATGAAAGATATTGGAAAGTATCTAAATTAGTTTATATAGTTTTTAAATGTATAGACGGAGTTAAAAGTGTTGAAAGCATAAAAAAATATTTAGAAGATGAATATAATTATAAAATTGATATAGATAAGCTCATAGAAGTAATAGACATTGCATTTAGGAAAACAGGTTTATTAGAAGGTACTGAAGCTGTTAATGAAAGAAAAAGAAATAAAATGCTTTGGGGTAGAATATCAATATTTAAACCTAGTTTTATTAGTAAGTTTAGATTTTTATCAAAATTATTTAATAAGAACATTCTGCTAAGATTTGGTATTATAATATTGATATGGATGCTATATATCCTTAGTAACTATTCAAACAATAAG
>Ga0209537_1003600_pt1 | contig 14039 bp, 9 predicted proteins | sample BioPla4DNA1_FD_187698 | JGI IMG/M metagenome (GOLD analysis project Ga0209537, IMG submission 187698) | Biogas fermentation microbial communities from Germany - Plant 4 DNA1 (SPAdes) (version 2) | ecosystem: Engineered > Bioreactor > Anaerobic > Digestate | place: Bielefeld, North...
CACATCGGCCCACAGACGAACGCCGTGTTTGTCGCAAGCGTTTTTGAACGCCTGGAAGAAAGTGGAGACCATCTCCGGCGTAGACCGCTTTGCTCCAACGCTGTCTTGGGGGCCGAGGATGTCAATTTTCACCACTTCCAGGAACTTGTCGTATTTTTCCTCCCACCATTTAGGAGAGGTGTTCGATTCATATGACGGAGAGAGCATTATGGGTTTCTCAGGTGTCAGGGACTTAATGTGGTTTACTTGTTCGCTGTAGTACCAGGTGGTGAGATCGAACTTGCTCGGGATAAGATCCTTTTCATCGATCTCATCGGTGATGTACCAGCCGTAGAAGGCTGGATTGTCGCCGTAGCGGTTGTAGAGATCGGTGATCTCTGCTTTAGTCTTTTCGAGAGTTTCGCTAAGCTGCTTCTTGGACAGGTCCGTCCAGTAGTAGCTGTGGTTGGAGAACGTACCGATCATGATGGAGATGCCCTGGCGGTTGGCTTCTGCAAACAGCTCATCCATGACGCTGTACACCGGACCGGTAGAGCCGGAGTATGCAGGTACGATTAAAAGATCCAGCCCTGCATCTTTCATGGCCTTTAACTCGTCTTTCCAGGAGCCTTCTTGGTCTCTGGTGTTGGTGTAGTCCAGCTGGAGGAAGGTTCCGGTAATCAGCGCATTGGGGTTTGGCAGGCGATTGGGCGTTAGGTCTATTTTAACAATGTTGGCCGTTTTAGGCTCAGGGTCTTTTTCTGCCGTAACCCTGATGTTTCTGATTTCAGCCAGAGAGTTCATAATGCGGATATCGATGGAGCCTTTGGTGTAGACTCTGTCTTTATCTTCGAACTCGCCCATTTTGGTCCCGTCAAGGTAGTAGGTATAGACTTGGTCCTTGCAGGTGAGCCTCACTTCGTGCCAGGTACCGAGTTTGAGGGCTCCGTTGATGTTCTTCAACCACTGGTAGTCGTTCCAGAAGCCGTTTCTCCTTGATACTGTTGCTCTATTCCTGTCGATAGCCACAGAGTAGCCAGCGTAGTTGTCTCCTTGGTGAAGGAGGACCATGATGCTGCCGTAAAGACCGTACTCTTCAACTTTTGCCTCAAAGGTGAGGTCGAAGTCTTCGAAGTTGTAGAGGATGTCCACTCTGGCAGTGGCTACTTGAGCAGTGCGGAAGCCACTTTCTGTAAAAACCAAGTTGGCTCCTTCCAAGAAAAGCCAGGGAGCGCTGCTGGTATCTTGATTGATTCCCGAAATCTCGAAGGCAAAGGCTTCTGGAGCAAAGATCAAAGCACACAAAGCAACTAGTAGTACGGTCTTAAAGCCGGCTGATAAACCTCGCATACTCTCTCTGCTTCCTTTCTAGTTCGACGTTCATTTCCCGTGCTGCTTCCAAAATGGCGTCTACTGGATCTTCATTGTAAAGCACGACTTTGGCGCAGGCGTTATTGATAAACCTGTGAGTTATAGATTCTGGAGCCAGGGCATATGCCGGAGCGATGCTGTGCTGAGCCTGTTTCATGTAAGCTTCCATGTGCTCCTCAGGAAGAGGAATGCTTTGGATTGAGTGGATGTTTGGTGGAATCACGATGGCTCCTGGGATCTTTTCCGGAACTATCGTGGCAAACTGCGATTGAGTATCAGCAGACAACCACCACTTAAGCCACTTGAAGGCATTGTCGATCTGCTTTCCGTCCTTAAACATCACAAATGTATTGCCTCCGATGTAGGCCGCATGGCTAATGGAGCCGTCTTCTCTCACCGTCCCCGGTACAACGGTTACTCCCCACTTGCCCTGCAGTTCGGGCATGGAAAAGAGGAACGAAGAGTACCACCAGTTTGTCAGCTGGATGAGCGGTAGTTCGCCGGACTGAAAGCCCATATACGTGTTTACAGCCTTCGGTACATTGTGTTTTGTATAGAGTTCGGTAAACTCGATAAAACCAGCGATCGATTCTGGAGAGTCCAAACCGGACCTGGTGCGATCTTCTGTGTACCAATCTCCACCGTGCTGCCAGATAAACATGGAGACATCCGCATACACCGTGTTGCCCGTGCCCTCAAAGCCAAAGGCAGTGGAGAAGTTCATGTTGTTGGCCTGGAGTTTGGGGAGCATCTGGTACAGATCCTGCCAGGTAGTGGGTACAGACAGACCCATGTCAGAAAGGATGTCCGATCTGTAGCCCAGGGGATACAGTGCAATATCCAGGGGCAGACCGAAGTCGGTGCCCATGAAATCAAAGGACCGCATGAGTCCGGGATACATCTCTCGCTTGATCGCCAGATATTCCTCGCCAAATCTCTCTCTGAGATCCACTGCAGCACCGCGGACGCCGAGGTCTGCAGGTCCCAAAGAACCAGTGACTCCGATGTCTGGAACATCTCCCGAAGCAGCAGCAAGTAGATACTTGCTTTCTCTGCCGTCAGAAGGAATACTTTCAATCTTGACTTCGATTCCCGTTTTGGCTGTAAAGACTGAGTCGGTCATCTCCTGCATAATGCGGTTTTTCTCTACAGAAAGAGACGACCAGACCACGACAGGAGCTGCCAAGATCATTACCGATGTGATTAGCACCACAAGAACACACAACAACCCTTTCTTCATCTTCCACCCCTCCAATGAATTTGTGCAGAATAAAAGCAACTTGCAGTTGATTACTACTTTCTGCTACTCCCCCAAAAGTCCTTGAAACGCTGCTTTTTTTCAGCGTATAAAAAAAGCGCGGCTGTTTACTGCCGCGCCAGTATCCTAGAGGCGGATAACCGGGCTTACAATTAACTTGTTGCTTCCCATGTAATACATGACTTTCAGTCCCAAATCGATAGGAAGTCTGCCGTAGGTGAGACTTATGGTGTTGGTGAACTGAAGGCCGAAGCTAAGGTCCCAGTTTTTGTCGCCTAACATGAAAGCGAACTTTGGGCTGAGAGTCATCTTTTCGGACCATACGGTCGATGATGCACCGACAGACCAAAGGGGTCTTGCAAACACCCAGTTCATAGCGTATTCGGAGAATGCAATATGCTCTCCGAGGTAGGTGTTGGTTTCAGTGACATAGCCATCGTGATTGAAGTTGTAGGAGAAGGAAAGCTCAAAGTTCACGTCGTGACTTGCTTGGAGCTTGTGGCTGTAACCCAGGTTAAACTCGTAGTTGTCCAGAGTCTTTTGCCACAGTTCCACGCTCGCCTTTCCGAAAATGAAGCTTGTGCCCGTTGCTGCTTTCGTACCCCATGGAAGTTGAAGACGGACTTCGGTTGCAAAGTCCCCAATGGTGTTAGCAGAGCCTGAAAGGAGCAGGGCATTACTACCAAGCGGAACCGTTCCTGAATAGATGGTACTGAAATAGGTTTTTTTAAAATTGGACTCTACGGACAGAGAAACCACATGCAGGGGATTGACGATTAAGTCCACCGCTGCGGCAAACTCGTGCCTCGATACGCCTTGCTCTGCGAAGGGGTTGTAGTTATACAGCGCGGTATATACGTAGTTTTGCAGAGGGTCGGTGCCGAGGACCAGAGCGCCTACAAACGAAGGCAACCACATCGTGGGTTTGGCGTAGCTCGAACTGCGGTACTTCTTCAGGGAGTAACCGTCTTGAGCCAAGAGCTCATCGAGAGATGGATACTGCTTTCTCTCAGGGGGACTTTCTATCGTCAACTGCTGCCACGAAGCAGCTCCGGAAAACTCATGGATGGCTAGCCGAAGGCCATCATTGGTGTAGGAGACAAAAGCCACTCGGTTTTCGGTATCTAGGCTAGGTGTGGGCTTGAATGCTCCGTAGTGGTTTGTAGCCACAGGTGCTATCTGCATTGTTTGTAGATCTAAAACCCAGATGCCGTAGCATCCGGTACGGTTCGACTGGAAGTACAACTTGGTTTCATCTTTGCTCAAAGCAGGGAACGAATCGGCATAGTGGTCTGAAGTAAGGAAAGTGATCTTTCCGTCTTCAAGAAGGCCGAGGTCCACAAAACCGCCTTCCTGCCAGAGAGAAACGTAGATCTCATCTTTACTGGACACTGCAAACTGCAGGATCTCTTCGCCGGGTTTGGACAGGTACAGCAGAGTGATGTTCCCGTCCAAGTCCCTTTTGTAAAGGGCGTTTCCTTCTGGATGCTTTTGGCTTAGGTAGTAGAGGCCGGTTTTGGTGGCCACAGGGGAGAAAGCCCTTTCTCCAATAACTACAGCTTCTGTCTTGCGGTTTGCGTATCTATAGATGTTGAAATACTGGTTGCCCTGGGCGTCTATGTCGAGGGAGGAATACAGAATTCCTCCGGAAGGATCTTTAGAGATGCTCCCATAGATATAGGGGACGTATTTGACCAGCTCTTCTCTGCCTGTTTTCAGTTCGATGCGGTAGATGCCGCTCGATCCACCTCGCATGGCATAGTAGAAGAATTCTCCGTCGAAGAACCCGGGGAAGATGGTATCTCCTAGGTTGTCGTAGATTCTGCCTTCAGGGTTGAGAGGAGGAGCATCGTAGTTTTCTTTCATCCACTTGTACCACTCACTTGAAAGAGTTCCAAAGGTCTTTCCCGTGAGCTTTTGCAAAGCCACGTCGAATTGTGCCATAAACGCTTTTCCCGGTGTGTTTACGTAGTAGTCCTGGAGCATCAGGGGTGCGTTTTCTCCGTAAGTGTCTGCAAGAAACTCCAAGAAGTTCCAACCGTAAATATAGGGAAGACCTGCCAGATCGTAGCGATCCAGGTCGTAAGTTCCTAAGGTGGACTTGGGATCGGGGAGGTCTCCGGCATCTATGGCTGCATCCAGGATCATGGGATAGATGCTGCCCGAACCGCGACCGACTCTCTGGTAATGGGTTTCGTTATAAACTGCAAAGCCTTCGATGTTGGACAGTGGAGACGACCAGATGGGGTAGAAGGTAGGATACCTACCGAAGATTTTGGTGATATACTGGTTTGGAAACTTGGTCATCTCGACATGGTAGAGATGGGTACCTTCGTGCCAAAGGAGCGTCTCAAACCAATCATCAATGTCCGGGCCTAGCCCGCCCAATAGGGGATCTCCCGGGAAAACAGGGTAAAAAGCGATCAGCGGGTAGAACGTGTTGGTGGCATAGCCGTTTGATAGATCAATAGGATCCTCAATGACAAAGTGACCTTTGTCGTTGATGGTCAGATTCATCTTTTCGCCTAGCTCTGCCATAATCTCCTCAGCTTGGACCATCAACTTGCTTGCAAGGTCTTCATAACCTTCGGGAAAATGTACAAAGAAGTGAGGTCCTTCTAAGGTGTAGTAGTTAGCACCAACAGTGAGAGTTAGTAAGAAGCTTGCTATCAGCACAATTAACGTCTTTTTCATAGACTCTACCCACTTTCAAAGGATATTGCATTTGGAGATGTTATGTACTTAACAAACAGTTCTCTGAAATCGGAGTGTTTCCTTCATTACCCAGGCGATTGCAGACAGCCCCTTTGTAATCTGTTGGCAAACGTTGGTTTTGATGCAGGAAAAGACTAATGAAAAATGAAGATAATAGGTAGAAATTAACGACTTCACTAAGGATTATTGCAGATAAATGGAGGGTTACGGATGTCGGATAAAGTGGCGGTAGTGATTCTCGGTGCAGGTAAAGGTACCAGGATGAAAAGTAGAATGCCCAAGGTCTTACATAAAATTGGCACCAGGAGTATGATTGAAGAGGTAATCAGCACGGCAAAAGAACTGAATCCCGAAAAGATCGTTGTTGTAGTGGGGTTTGGTGCCGACCAGGTAAGACAAGTACTGCCTGGAGATGTGGTTTCTGTAGAGCAGACTTCTCAACTGGGAACGGGACACGCCATGCTCACTGCTCTGCCAGAGTTAGAAGACTTCGACGGACATATCATCACGCTGTACGGCGATGTGCCACTGCTGTCTGCAGGCACTATTCAAGAGTTGATAAAGAAACATATCAAGACCGAAGCAGCTGTTACCATACTCACCGCCATCCTAGAGGATCCTACCGGATACGGCAGAGTTATACGCAACGGCGACGGCACGTTCTTTAGGATTGTTGAACAGAAAGATGCGTCAGCAGCAGAACGCCGAGTTAAAGAGATCAACTCCGGAGTTTACTGTTTCAGTTCTGAAGTTCTCAAAACCTATCTTCCCCAACTGACTCCTCAGAACAAACAAGGCGAGTACTACCTAACGGACGTATTAGGTCTGGCAAGCAAAGACGGCTTGAAGGTGGAGATGGTTGTAGCTAAAGATCCTGTAGAGATTACCGGAGTTAACGATAGAGTCAGTCTTGCAATGTTAACGAAGATTAAAAATCAAAGAAAGCTCAATAAGCTGATGCTTTCGGGGGTTACCATCGTCGATCCCGACAACACGTACATCGACGATAGCGTGGAGATCGCTATGGACGCCAGTGTCCTTCCGGGAACTATTTGCATTGGAGAGTGCAAAATAGAAAGCGGTGCGGTTGTAGGCCCATACACCACGCTTGTGGACTGTTCTGTTCAGGATGGGGCTGTGGTAGAAAGGTCAGAGCTAAAAGGTGTTGTGGTGAAATCCAAAGCGGAGATTGGGCCGTTTGTCCATGTTAAGCCCGGTATGGATCTTGCAGCGCTTGGACTTGCAGACAAGATCGAATTCAAGGATTGACCCCTTCTCAGATGCCCTGCAAAAGCCAAAAGGATTTAGTGTCTTCTTGACGAAGCCTTATCGGCAATTTGCTTTTTGATGCAAGCATGCTAAATGCTTTTTAATATCAGACTGGAGGTAAATTTATGTCGTTGGTGCATAAAAAGATGAAGATTTTTTCCGGCAACGCCAACCCTGCGCTTGCCAGAGAGATTGCCAGCAATCTCGGAATGAACTTAGGAGACTCCTCTGTTACGCGTTTCAAAGACGAAGAGATATCGGTTAATATTAACGAAACCGTTAGAGGTGCAGATGTTTTTATCATTCAACCTACCTCAAAACCTGTAAACGAAAACTTGATGGAGCTCTTGATCATGATCGATGCCTGCAGAAGGGCATCTGCAAAATCCATCACAGCGGTTATTCCTTACTACGGCTATGCACGGCAGGATCGCAAGACCAAGCCTCGCGAGCCCATTGCGGCCAAACTTGTGGCTAATCTAATCACTGCTGCCGGAGCCAACCGCGTGCTCACTGTGGACCTCCATGCAGGTCAGATTCAAGGCTTTTTCGATATTCCTGTGGACAACCTTAAAGCACTGCCTATCCTTGCCAACTACTTCATCAAGAAAGGTCTTAGAGGCGATGATGTAGTAGTCGTGTCTCCTGACGTGGGCGGTGTGACCCGCGCCAGAGAACTTGCAGGTATTCTTGGGACAAACCTTGCTATTATCGATAAGCGCCGTCCCAAAGCCAATGTGGCTGAAGTTATGAACATTATTGGCGATGTTAAAGGGAAGACCGCAATCATGATCGACGACATGATCGACACCGCCGGAACCATTACCCAAGGTGCACAGGCTATCTTAGATGCAGGAGCAGTAGATGTTATGGCCTGCTGCAGCCATGCTGTATTTTCCAAACCTGCCATTGAGAGGCTCAGAGACTCTGTGCTTTCTGAAGTGGTAGTGACCAACTCAGTGCCTCTATCTGAGGAAGGTGCGGCGGTTGATAAGATTAAGGTACTGTCGATCGCATCCTTGCTGGCAGAAGCTATGCGCCGCATTTACGAAGAACTCTCGGTCAGTGTGCTCTTTTAGGAAACATTAGGAGGAAATCATGCGAGAAGAACTATATCGAAACAAACGCTGGTCAAGCAGGAACAAAACACTCTACATGGAACCAGGCGACGAAAAAATCTATATACCAAAGCCACTGCCAGAAGGACCTATACCTCCAGGGATCTACATGGGAGAAGGGCTAATGGCTCTGAAGCGGATTGAAAGTGATTCAGTCCAGGCAGTCTTTGCAGATCCGCCTTACTTTGGAAAGCAAAAGGCCTTTGGACGCAGCGTATCCAACGTTTGGGAAGATTATTCCGCATGGACTTCAGCATGGCTTGCCGAAGCTTACAGGGTCTTGAAAAAAACCGGCTCCATCTATGTCTGCTGCGACTGGAGCTACTCGGGAAAGATTCAAGAGCTGATGGAAGCTGCAGGGTTTAAGGTCCTCAACCGGATCACCTGGAAGAGAGACAAAGGGCGCGGAGCTCAAAAAAACTGGAAGAACAACATGGAAGATATCTGGTTTGCGGTAAAAGACGAGAAAGAGTACTACTTCAATGTAGAAAGCGTTAAAATCAAGAAGAAGGTCATCGCTCCGTACAGGGATTCAAAGGGCAAGCCTAAAGATTGGGTGGAGGAGGACGGAGACCGCTACCGCTACACCTATCCTCCCAACATCTGGATAGACATTACGGTGCCGTTTTGGTCTATGGCGGAAAACACACCTCATCCGACGCAAAAACCGGAAAAACTTGTTGATAGATGTCTGAGACCTGTCCTGCAGCCGGGAGACTTGGTTGTGGATCCGTTTCTCGGTTCGGGGACAACAGCTATTATTGCCGACAGAATAGGTGCAGAGTGCATAGGGATCGAACTGGATCCCGATTACGTATGCTTGGCAATGAAACGCTGGGAGCTTCGCCACGAAATTGCAGCAAAATCCAGTTTGGATTTTGAGATGGAGATAGAATAATTCAAAGATGCAAAAATAAGTCCCTCGTCGAGGGACTTATTGTGTCCCTAGAGGATTTTGGCTTTAGCTAGGCACTAGTATGAGTTGGCCACAGCTTTGGCTGCTCTAAAAATGGGTTTATAAAGGTATCGATTGGTGATATACTCCCGTCTTTGACAGTAAAAAGATGAAAAAAGCTCAGAATCCGTTGTAACAGCAACGGTTCTGAGCTTTTCAGTTTTTCTTCAAAACTGCGTACCTTTTTAGCTTTTTGTTTTCTTGAGGATTTTTTTAAGATGCCTAAGTGTCACGATCTGGTAGTCAGTGCGGAACCCGAATGCATCATGCAAAGCATCTGTGAAATCATTGCGTGTGTAGGTTGGCACATAACCTTCGCCACGGACCTCAAAGAAGTTCATGTCTCTCAGCCCTTGTATGATCTCGCTGGTTGTGAAGCGGTTTTCGAGTTTCTTTTCCAAGAATCTGTAAACTACGAGTGCCAAAAAGCAAGTCGTGAAATGTGCAACAATCCTGTCATCACGGCTTAGATATACCGGTCTGGTTTTGAACTCGTTTTTCATGATCCGGAAACACTCTTCGATTTCCCACCGCCTGTGGTTGATCCTAATGATTTGAGAAGCATCATCTTCTAAGTTAGTGCAGACAGCATAGAACCCATCATACTGCGCTTCTCGAGCGATTAGATCTTGATCGATGCTGAAGACTTCTTTGTCGGCAACTTCACCTTCGGTAGTGATGTTCGTTTTCTTGATGAGGCGTTTATAATCATTTGGATTGGTCTTCTTTATCTTGTACGGATTAGTGTTCACTGCTTGAAGTGCACGATTGATTTGTCGCTCCCGTATCTTGTTCTGATAGTCTTTGTAACGGATTGAGTAGGTGACTATTAGTCTCTGCTCCAATCCGTTTTCTTTTATCCATCTTTCTTTGTAGAAGGTATGAGAAAAGTACCGTTCCTCGTCGAGTTCGGAGATATTGTAAATGCGATTATCCCCACTTAACCTCCAACCTTCGGGATCAAGTGCCCATCGCTTCAGATGGTCCTTCAGCTTCTTGATGGATTGGGTGGTGATGAAAGCTCGACCTGCAAGATCGTTGAACCTCCTGTTTTCTAGCGATGCAAGTCCTCCGTCGGTGCAGAGAACAAACTTAGATAGCTGAAAGTCTTTTAGAATTTTGCGTTCTAACGGTTTCAAAGTCACCTGTTCGTTGGTGTTGCCCGGATTAATGCCGAAAGCGAGGGGAATGCCATCGCCGTCCATAAAGAGCCCCATTTGAACAATGGGATTGGGACGGTGCTCTTTGGAATGCCCATACTGCCTGAGACCGGATTCCTGTTCGATTTCAAAAAAGTAGTTAGTGAGGTCGTAGTACAGGACGCCGCTGTTTCGTTTCGAGACTTTCAAGCTGTTTTTATAAAGCTGGGACTGAATAAGATCGGTTTCCTTGGCTATGATATCCAAGGCTCGGTAGACGTGTTGAAGCTCGAAATCAGGTTGTTCGATGAAGTTCTTGGAGAGTTGGTGGGTTGCAAGCTTCGAAGCTGGATAGATGATTCTTGCATAAATTAGTCTTGAGAGTATGGAGTCCAGGTTGTAAGAGAAGCTGTGTTTCTCGGTAATCTTCTTGCAGATCTCATGCATACCTAACTGGTGATAAATCTGCTGCAGGAAAAGGTATCCTCCATTAAAACACCTCTGGCTGTCCTTCTCAATGAACTTCGTGGGATGGTAGGGGATCAGTACTGCGCGCTTGTTTTCTTCTTCCTTCTTATTGAGCTCCTCGATGTATTGTTTTGCCCATTCAAAGGGGTCTTGGCCATTGAGTTTTTCTAGCAACTCGTCATAGGTTCCCAACTTTTCAACAATCTTGGAAGTCCTTTTTCCGTCCACAACGATATCTTTAATCACATAAAGGGAAGCGGCGTTCTTGGATTTAGAGACTTTCAACCTCACAAAAACCCCTCCAATCCCTTATATTATAACACGGTACGAAAAGGTACGCAATATTTTCACCGTGATTTTGACACAAAAAATAAAAAAAGCCTTATTTTACAAGGCTTTCAGAAGACGCTCTGTCTATTCAACTGTCAAAAACCCGGTCTTCGGGAAAGAAACAATATTTTGGCAAGGGCGGTAAATTTTTGTGCAGAACGGCTCATTTCAAGACCTGTGCATATCCCCGCCTTTACCATCCCTTCATAAAGATACTTGATTTTAAAGGAAAAATTGTTCTATACTAAAAGAGCAAGCGGATGTAGTTCAATTGGCAGAGCATCGGCTTCCCAAGCCGAATGTTGCGGGTTCGAACCCCGTCATCCGCTCCAGATATGTCAATTAGGGGGCTAGGTGTGAACACCTAGCCCTTTTAGATAGACAGTAATAATTGCGTAAAGGAGTATCGCGGTGATTAAAGCAATTCTGTTTGACCTAGACGGGACACTCATCGACAGCACGGATCTAATCCTGCATTCGTTCAACTACGTCCTGAAAGAACATCTGAACCTGGAAGTACCTGAAGACGAGATCCGCAGCCTCTTCGGTAGGCCGCTCTTCGATCAGATGGCGCTTTACGGCGGCAAGGAGCGAGCCCAAGAGCTTGTGGATAAGTACATCGAACACAACCTGAAGAGCCACAAAGACTACCTCAAAGAGATCCCTGGGGTGAAAGAGACCCTGCAGGGACTGAAGGAGAAAGGCTACATCCTGGGAGTTGTAACCAGCAAGAGAGAGGAGTCTGCAAGGCTTGGCATGCAGATCTGCGGCATCGAAGAGTTTTTTGAGGTTTTTGTTTTTTCCAATACGGTGAAAATCCATAAACCCGAGCCAGAACCGGTACTGCACGCTTTGAGAGTTCTCGGGTTGAAACCTGAAGAAGCGGTTTATGTAGGCGACAGCGTTTATGATATAATCTGTGGGCAAAGAGCAGGTGTTGAGACCGTAGCTGTAGGATATACACCTGGAGGTAGGGAAAGGCTAAGAGCCACAAACCCCGACCACTGGATCGAAAAGATCGAAGAGTTATTGGAGATATATTAGATGAGCTGTAAAATGTGCGGAAGCTGCTGCAGCGAGCCGGGCTGGCTCGTTCCGGCAGATTGGGATAAAATTGCTCGCAGGCTGTGTCTCTCTAAAGAAGAAGTTCTAAAGAAGTACCTTGTTATCGATTTTCTTGCAGATAGTAGAGAAGGCTATCTGTTCGTTCTGGCACCAGCAAAAGTTAGAGAGGGAACGCCCATATGCCCTCCAGGAGAGAAGGTGCCTTGGACGTACGCCCACGAGAAAGGGACATGCATCTTTCTTGAGGGCAGCCTCTGCTCCATTCACCCCGACAAGCCTCTCGAGTGCCTCACCTATGAATGCTCAGAGGAGAAAGTCCCACTTTCTGGGGATCCAAAAGAATACGCTGAGAAAGTCTTGGAGGTATCTAAAAGGCGGGAGATAGCCGAACTCTGGAAGCCGTACGACTTAAGGAGATACGTTTCCGATAAGTTTGATATCGCCCACTGCAGAAGAAACCTGGAGATTGAAGAGCAGCTTCTTGCCGAATTCCAAGATGATTTTCCTGATGCTAGTAAAATTTCCCAGTTAGAGCGAGAGCTCGAATAAACAACAGCTTTTACGTCTGCCATTACTGGAGGTTGGCTGATTTGAAAAAACATAAACTGCTGCTAAGCCTGCTGGTTATTGCCTGTATGGTCTTTGCGGCAAATGCCGAGATCCTTACAACCAAATACGGCTACCTGCCATTTTCTAAAAAGGAAGCCATAAGTACAATGCCAGCAGAAGAGTTTGTCCTTGTAGATGCTGAAACTAACAGACCAAAGTATAAAGGAGAGCCCGACGAACCGCTGATCGATCCGGTGACAGGAGAGACGGTCTACCGCCTGAACTTCACCGACCAGATCAGAGGCGGTGAGTACTACCTAACTGTAGGTGATCTGAGTTCTGATACCATCAGGATCGACACTGCAGCATTCAACCCGGTGTTTGCAGAAGCCATGAAAAAGATTACCGCAAGGCGCAGCCAGTACGGCTGGCTGGATGACAGCGGTGAAGAAAACATTTTACTAACTTCTTACGTAGCTGCACGGGGTCTTGCCTACTACGAGATCTTCAACGATCGGTTCGCCGACGGAGAGCTGGAGGTTCCCGAGGGAACCAACGACGTCCCCGACTTCCTGGATGAGCTGATCTACGGAGTTAATGGGCTCCTCAAGTGGTATCGGGAAGCTCCTCTGGAAACTAGGAACCTTGACGAAGCAACCGCAGCACTCTCTGTCTTTGGCGTTGCAGGGAGAACGTTAATTAAGGCAAACCCTGAACTGGCAAAAGAAACTTCCGAGATTGCCAGAGAGAGCTATGCCTATCTATCCAGCCGTAAAGGTGAAATCCGCAGGGATCTCTGGCTGCTCTTTCTCGCAGAGATGAGCCTCCTTACAGACAAACCGGAGTTTGAAGCAGAGTTCCGCGAAGATCTGAAGACAGTTCTCGAGACTGGCTGGGCAACCATTAGTTCTAAAGACGTAACAGGTCTTGCTCTCGGAGAAATGATGAAGAGGTCTCTGGAAAACAACGACGCGATCTACGAAAGCTACATGGGGAGAAGCGTCGGTCTCCTACTTGCCCAGGAAAAGGATCCCTACCACAGAGCTGTGGCTTTTGAACCTATAGAAGTGGAGTTTAAAGCAATCTACATGGAATCTGTGGATCCTGCAGGGCTCGGTTCGGAAGGCGTGTACATGATCGACCTCAACGAATACTACAAGACCAGTGTCTGGGCAAGATCTGCTCAGGACCAGCTCCACTACCTACTGGGCAGAAACCGCGAAGGCGTAGACTATCTCGAAGAAGGTTCCTTTGAGACGGTGTTTCATATCAGTCTTCTTTCGGCTAACTTCAAGGATAGTTCGAAGATTACCAGGTCCGGTAGGGTTATCGGCGGACTGTTCCAGATCACATTCTGGTTTGTGGTGATCCTCCTTGGCATCACCCTTTGGCAGAAGTACAGCGCCAAAAAAGAAGAAAAGATCCGCGACGAATAGACGAAAGGCAGATAAACGCCACCTGAGCTTTTTTCAGGTGGCGTTATTTTCGCGCTTCTTTAGGTTGAATGTGGAGCTGCCCTTTGGTGTTGATTCCCGCATAGAAGATATCCTTCACATCCTGAAGACCGTTTTCTTTGATCTTTACTGCAAGCCAGCTGTAGGAAAGCCCACAGAGCTCTAGGTTTTCGTACTTGATCACGCCGTCAAGAATCAAGGGGACCGTTAGGCCTTCGTACTCGGTGGGGATGTTCAGATCTTTAGGCGTAACCGGTCTGGACTGGGATCTGGGAATCACGCTGATCTCGCCGGAGGTTTCCAAAACGGCAAACTCGATATCATTGACATCGCTGTAGCCGGAGTTTCTCAGCTGCCCCATGAGCTCAT
>Ga0209537_1003607_pt1 | contig 14022 bp, 11 predicted proteins | sample BioPla4DNA1_FD_187698 | JGI IMG/M metagenome (GOLD analysis project Ga0209537, IMG submission 187698) | Biogas fermentation microbial communities from Germany - Plant 4 DNA1 (SPAdes) (version 2) | ecosystem: Engineered > Bioreactor > Anaerobic > Digestate | place: Bielefeld, North...
GCAGCTGCATCCATTTTAATAGGTGGTGCAAGTTTAAGGAAGGCAAAAATAATCCACGTAATAATAGGTACCTTCCTATTCCAAGGACTACTGGTCGTAGCACTGCCTGTAATCAACATCTTGTCTGAAGGTAGTATGGCTGAAATAATAAGAATTGTAATCAGTAACGGTATAATCCTTTATGCTTTAACTAGAAAGGAAGGTGAAGCTGCATGATAGTTCCAATAGTGTTTTTGATAATCAGCTTAGCAGGCTTCGTTTTATCCGGTTTGCCACTTAACTTCGTTCTTAACGAGATGGTATTTAGGCTTTCAAGAAACCTAATCTTGGTCATGTCCCTAATCATCCCCGTAATTACAGGTATGGGATTAAACTTTGGTATAGTACTAGGGGCCATGGCAGGACAAGTAGGCCTAATATTTGTAATCAACTATGGCATTGGAGGCATAGGAGGAGTCTTAGTTGCAGTACTAATATCTACTCCTGTAGCCATTTTATTAGGTTATTTAACAGGTAAAGTCTTAAACAAGGCTAAGGGTAAAGAGATGATAACTTCCATGATCTTAGGCTTCTTTGCCAACGGAATATATCAATTGATCTTTATCCTCTTATCTGGTAGGGTAATCCCAATAAAGAATAAGGATATGCTCATGTCTACCGGTGTAGGATTGAAAAACACCATAGACTTAAATATAATTAGGAAATCCCTAGATAATTTATTCTTTGGAAATATAACTCCTTTTCCAATAGTTACCTTGATAATTACAGCCCTACTATTTGTAGGCCTATACTTCCTATTAAAGACTAAGCTAGGTCAAGAAATGAGGGCTGTTGGTCAAAGCATGCACATAGCAGGAGTCTCCGGTATAAATGTTGATAGGACTAGGATTATTGCCATAATAATCTCCACAGTATTGGCAGCCTGGGGCCAAATAGTCTACCTTCAAAACATGGGGACCCTAAGTACCTATACAAACCATGAGCAGGTAGGACTTTTTGCAGTTGCTTCCCTACTAATCGGTGGAGCATCTGTAAATAAGGCTTCATGGAAGGAAGCCCTAATAGGTACCTTCCTATTCCACTTACTATTTATAGTTTCTCCTCTAGCAGGCCAGAACCTCATGGGCAATGCCCAAATAGGTGAATACTTTAGGGTATTTATTGCCTATGGTGTTATAGGTCTAGCCCTACTCCTTCATGCTTGGGAGAAAAACAAGTCAAAGACCCAATTGTCAGATATATAGTTAAATAGTTAATAGTGAAAAGTGAATAGTGAATAGTTTTGTAAAAAGTATCAAAAGCACCAATGCCTCTGAAAGATGTGCAATATCTTCCAGCCACATGGGTGCTTTGATACTTTTTATTTATGCAGAATATTAATTCTTTTGTTGAATACTAGAGATTTTATAATTTATCTGTGCAAAAATATTCTATATGGTATAATAATACAATAGAAATTATTTTAGCTTTATAGGAGGAAATATGCAAAATTTAACCTACAAGGAAATACAGAAAATAGAGATGTCTGCAACACAAAAACTATTAAATTATATATCTAAGGAAGTCCAAAAAGAAAATCTATTAGATAAGCTTGAATTCTATTACCCTGATTTCAGTGAAAGTAAACATAGATTGGCCTTTAATGTATGGTTAAGTATAGATTTTAGAAACAAGGACGGAAAAACCTTTATAGAAAAACTATTGGAGGACAAGTCAGCTAAATTGACTCCTGAGGAAAGGCAGGTCCTAATAGAAAGGAATAAATCCACCATATCCCTATATGAAATACTCTTTACCGATGGAGAGTTTATAATGGTCTTGGATTTATTGAAAAACGAAAGCTACAGCCTTTGGGAGCCAGAACTATCCCATGTCCTTTCCATTGGAGATTATGTATTTGCAAGGACTGGTAATCTACTTGGCCATATGACCTTTATTGGGGACATTAGTTACCTCCCTCCTTCTATGAAAAATCTATTTCTAGAAGAAGTTTTTGTGGATTTTAACCGAATTAGGCTTAAATACCCTAATTTAACCATTAAAGAATACCAGAAAAAATACAGTATGAACCTATATAGAATCTATACAGACTGTGTTTTTGAAGCTGTAGAAATAGATGAGGATATAATATCTATACTCTACAACGAAATAGATGAATTTGAAGCCTATCTTCAATTAAAAGATCAGGGAACTAATATTAAAAAACACCTTTCCAATTTAATGGAGTTTTTTGAATATTATCTAGTAGATGAAGATTTAACCCTCTATGATTGCGATTTAGTGGACTTTAACCTATTCTTCCAAGACGCCATAAAAAATGGCTTTATAAGCTCTCAGGAGGATTTAAACTCCTATATATCTACCTTTAAAAATTTCCTCAAGTTCTTAAGCTGTAAAGATGAGGGCTACAAGGAAGTTTATAAGGAGATCTTAGATGTTAGCAAAAGAAGATTTGAATTTATGAATGAACTGAACTCAAGAAATTATCCCTTTAAAATAAATAAGGGAATTTCAGATATAGTGGTTGAAGGCTTAAATAAGGACTCTATCTCCTTGCTCATGGATTTTGACAAGTTTATCCTGTATATACTGGATAGGCCCTTAGAATTGACTAAGAAAAACAAATATATAAGGAAAAAAAATTTATTGGAAATCAACAATATGTTTGAAAACTCAAGCTTTGTAAACAAAAAGGCCCTTAGCCAAAGGGATTTTCCAATAATAGACCTATTTTATAAGTTTTCCTTATCCTTAAATCTACTTTCAATTGAAAATGATATGTTGGCCATTACTAATAATGGGAACAACTATTTAAGATTAAAGGATGAGGATAAATATACCCTCTTTTTCCAATACATCTGGAGCAATGAATTTATAGAGGAAATCTCTCCTAACAGCACCAATATGATAGACAAAATGAAAAGGGATTTAGTTAACCTACTATATTCCCTAGAAGTAAATAAAAAATATGAAATAAGCCAGCTAATGAGGGATTTTGTAGGTTCTCCTAAGTTCTTCTTCAAATACTATGAGTACCTACAATACCTGGGCATAATCGACTGCACCTTATATCCCAACTATGAGATAAAGATAAGCTCCTTAGGTAGGGCCCTGATTGAATACCTAAAATTCATAGATGAAAATAAAGTGAAATGTAATATCATCAAGCTGGAAACCTACAATAAAAGCAAATAGGGTAGAATTAATTTCTACCCTTTTTTTCAGTACCAGCGATTATTTTTCCTTATTTCATCTAAGATAATTTTTATTCCTTTATTATTTATATTGTTATATAAAGTTTGAAAATCATTATAGCTTTCATTATAATCTAATTCTCTACTAATTAATCTATAGAGATAAGCTTTAAACGTCATATACTCATCTTTATTTTTATCCAGCTTCTTTATGATTTCAATCCCTTCTATTAGTTTTCCTTTATCAATCTTAGGCAACTTAACTTTTTCTTCTTTTAGCCTATCTAAGGCAGTATCAAATTCTTCAAGATATATATCTATATAGATAATTTCGGGAACTAAAGTATTACCTAAATTCCCTGCCATAATATCTCTAGCCTTTGCAAGTTCACCTATATATCTATAATAAGCTCCTATACAGTCTAATAATAACTCATCCATATCTTCTTCAGATACTGTACTTATCATCTTTTCAATCAACTCTTTATGCTGTCTTTGCTCATCAGCTTCTGCTTGAACCATTATCTCAGTCAATAAATCAGTTTTCCCAGTTATTTCATATAATTTAATAGCATAATCAATTGATTTTCCAATATCCCTTTTATTTTTATCCCAATTAAACATATACATTCTAGATAAATACCTTAAGGCTTCAATATTGTCCTTATCTTCTTCTAACAAATTTTCATAATATGCTATAGCCTTTTCATATTCCCTACTTAGTATTAATTCTTCACCAACAGTTAAATCCCTGTTATCAATTATTATGCTGGGAACATTATCATAATAAGCTGCTTGAGGTATGCTGCTATTTAATTTATTGCCATCCTTATCATAGGCACTGACTATAATGGGCATTTCTGCCCCTTTATGAAAATACCCTATTATAGCTTGAGGATTAATACCTTCACCATTAGGATAAAATACTCTACCAGTACTTTCTCCATTGAGTATTTCTAAATCGAATACAGCCCTTTTATCCCTTATCTTATATTCCCCTTTTTCATCTTTTAACCCAAAGGTCAGACTAAATCCCTTCATATTTTCAGGATCCTCAAAGGCTACTGAATAAACAGTATAATAATCTGCACCTTCTACATCTTCCCATTCCACTATAAATTTGTTATCCTTCACTGTTTCTCCAGCCTTTGGACTAATTAACTTCATTGGACTTGTAAACTCAAAACTGACCTCCTCATCTCCATCAACTGTTATGGAATGAAGATTTTTATCTAAATAAACTTTATTAAATAATAAAGGTGAGCCTATACCAATTCCAATATCATATTCCCCTTCTTTTATTCCTATGCTTTCAAAATATCCATTTTTATCTGTGATAGCTATAAAATTATTATCTGAAGTAGAATGACCCATATGAGCATGTTGGATATACACTTCCACAAAGGGAATACCTACTCCATCAACAGTTACTCTTCCTCTTATCTTATAATCTCCCTTAAAAAGGTCCAAAGTACTTAACCAATAGTTTCTCCCATCAGGCACTGCTGAGCCAAAAAAGTTGGATTTATGCTGCCATCCCACTTCACTGGCCTTTTCATAATAATATGATGCATTTTCAAAGTCCTCCATGGCAAAGGCAATATGTCCCTTAAGATAATAATATATATAATCTAAGTTCTCATTGCCTAAAGTAAAATCTTTTAGTATTTTTTCAGCTTCATTGTATTTCCTATTCACAAAATGATTATATCCATCATACAGTATAGAAATATCTCTTAACTCCTTCTTATCCTGCTCTTTTCCCCAATCTACCCACCTTTCTAATTCTTCATTATTTCCTACATAGATATAGGTGTCTAATATAGCCTTGTAAGCACTAGGCAAATATTTACTCTTTGGATATTCATTTATTATCCTTTTATTATTCTCTATGACCTCTTGAATAGTAGTATAATCTATAAGACTATTCCAAAGCTTTCCTCCTAGAAAAATATAATATTTATTATAATTAGCCATTAATTCTTGGGATTTCTTGTAGAATGCTTCATCTTTTCTAGTTCCTCCAGGATATTTAATATAGTTATCATATAATTTATCTGATATTAAAGGATACTTGTTATTCAAATAATTTGCTAATTCTATATATGCAAATGGAATTATAACAAATATAATAAATAATATTCCAATCAAAATTAGTAAAAGGGTCTTAACCTTTACTTTAACCTTAATCATTCTTATCTAAGCTCCTTTCATCCCTTATAATTATTTGAGATGAACCAATATTTATTACACTAGTATTCTCTATCTTAAATAAACCTCTAGGCAATGCAATTATTAAAAATATGATTGAAGATATGGCCACTACAGATACTAAGGGTATTTCTATTTCTTTATTTAAAAATTCATTAATTTTTTCCTTTAACCCCTTCTTTCTATATTTAAATATCCTATCCTTTAGTTCTTGGGAAAGTTCTATATCTTTTACTTCTTCATCCATTATGCTTTTGATCTCACTGGCAAATCTATCCTTATTCATTAAACTCTCCCCCTCTCTCCAAAGCCTTTTTAAGTAAGATTCTTCCTCTGCTTAACCTGCTTTTTATGGTCCCTTCCTTTTCATTAAGAATTTTAGATATTTCCTTTATAGATAATTCTTCAAAATAATATAATATTAAAACTTCCTTATATGCGTCTTCCTTGCCTTTTTTGAGTTTTCTTATTAAATCCTTTTCTCCATCTGTAGCCACCCTGTACCCTCCTTTACTATTTAGACGAAATAGTTTGAAAAAGGTTGCAATTAATTCTATTCCTTTTATTTCCAATATAAATAGTATATAATAAAAGTTGGGTCTGTTGCCATCTACGGCTATTCACTATTCACTACAAGTATCAATTTTCAATTGAAAAAGATTTGAAACTATGAATTTTCAACTGAAAAAGGGGGATAAAAGTGGAAAATTTAAAATTAGAGGATTTTACCAAATATAAGTTTTTATCAGGCATAAGACTTTCACCAGACGGCAAAAAAACAGGCTTTGTTCTGCATCAGATGGATGTGGAGGAAAACAAGTACTTATCCAATATCTATGTCTACAAGGAAGACAGCAATTCCTGTATCAAGCTAACATCCCTAGACCAGGAGCGAAGCTTTATTTGGAAAGATGATGAAACTATGATTTTCCCTGCCATAAGAGGTAAGAAGGATAAGGAAAGAAAGGAAAAGAAGGAGGAATTCACAGCCTTTTATGAAATCAGCCTACTAGGTGGAGAGGCCAATAAGGCCTTTGAAGTTCCCTTAAATGTTAGGACCTTTGAATTCATCGATGAAGATAATCTCCTAGTCATAGGGGACTTCGATTCAACTAAGCCTAAGCTGGATGAATTGACAAAGGAAGAAAAGGAAAAGGCCCTAAAGAAACTGGAAGAAGACAAGGACTATGAAGTCCTGGACGAAATTCCCTTCTGGTATAATGGGGCAGGCTTTACCAACAAAAAGAGAAGCAGGCTTTATATATATAATATAAAGGATGAAAAGTTAACCCCTATTACAGATGAGTTTACAAATGTAGAAATCGCTAAGCTAAATAAGGACAAAAGTAAAATAATCATGATAACCAGCTCTTACACAGATAAAATGCAAATTAAATCAGATTTACACCTATATCATATTAAAGAAGAAGCCCTTGAAAAGCTTACCCATGAAGATGTCTTCAGCTATTCCTATGCAGATTTCCTTGGAGACAAGATAATCTTCGCTGGCAAGGATATGAAATCCTATGGTATCAATGAAAACCCACATTTCTACCTAATGGACTTGGATGGAATAAATGTAAAGAGGATTACCGACGATAGCTTTGACTGTGGAATAAGGAATTCTGTTGGTTCCGATTGTAGATTTGGTGCTAGCAGGTCCATGGTAGTTGATGGAGAATACCTATACTTCGTAACTACAGAAGGATACAACTCCTATATAAACAGGATAGACGAAAAGGGAAAGATAGAAAATCTGACCAAGGATAATGGCTCCATAGATGGGTTTGATGTAGTAGATGAAAAAATTAGCTTCATCGGTTTAAGAGGCCTTAGGCTGCAAGAATTATATGCCCTAAGGGGCAAGGAAGAAATACAGTTGACTTCCTTCAATGAATGGGTCATCAAGGAAAGAAAATTATCTAAGCCTGAACACATCTCATTTGAAAACGATGGATTTACCATAGATGGCTGGGTAATGAAGCCTGTAGACTTTGAAGAAGGGAAGAAATATCCTGCCATATTGAATATACACGGAGGGCCAAAAACAGTCTATGGAGAAGTCTTCTTCCATGAAATGCAGTACTGGGCCAATATTGGCTATGTAGTCTTTTTCTGCAATCCTAGGGGCAGCGATGGAAAAGGCAATGAATTTGCAGATATAAGGGGTAAGTACGGAACTGTAGACTATGATGATATAATGAGGTTTACAGAAATAGTATTGGAAAAATACCCCTTCATAGATTGGGAAAATATTGGGGTCACTGGCGGGTCTTATGGTGGATTTATGACCAACTGGATAATAGGCCATACCAGCTTGTTTAAGGCTGCTGTATCCCAAAGGTCTATTTCCAATTGGATTTCCAAATTTGGTACTACAGATATAGGATATTTCTTCGTAGAAGACCAGCAAGCAGCAACCCCTTGGTCTAATGTGGAAAAGCTATGGTTCCACTCTCCTATGAAGTATGCAGATAGGATAACTACTCCCACCCTATTCATCCATTCAGAGGAAGACTACCGCTGTTGGCTGCCTGAAGGCATCCAAATGTTTACCTCCCTAAAATACCATGGGGTTGATTCAAGACTTGTCATATTTAAAGGGGAAAACCACGAACTCAGTCGGTCTGGTAAGCCTAAACACAGGATTAGAAGGCTTGAAGAAATAACCAATTGGTTTAATAAGTATCTAAAAAAATAACTGGTCCCAAATGGACCAGTTTTTCTATCCTAACCTAAGGATTTGTTTTATCTCAGGTTTCACAGGAAGCTATAATCTCTAGAAATTCAAAACCTACAAGCTTTTCCTCCTTTGTTAACCTTTCAGAATTTAATATATCATTGAAATCATCCGTTAAGTATCTACCCCCTTCTTCCCCATATAATTCCAGGTAAAAGAAGGCATAACCTAACTCCAATAAATTCCCCTTATTTAAAGCTAAGGCCTTGATAAAGGTTTCCTTATCCTCAATAAAGATATTAGCCAATTTCCTAGTAAGCAACTCATTATCGTATGCTTTGAACTTATTTAAAATCCTTATCAGGGCGCTTATTTCATCTACATCATCTATGTCCCTTTCTCTAAGCCAGTTTACCAAATCCCTTTTAAACCTTCGACCGTACCTATTCAATTTATCCCAATCTAAGTCAGGGAGAGATAATAATATTTTTTTAACTTCTTCCTCCCCTAAGTCCCCTACTTTTATAATTTGTTTTAAGTTATTTTCAATGCTGATTATATTATGGAAATCAATATCTTGAATGTTTATGGTCTTTTCTCCAAGGCTACCATTCATTAGAAATGGAACTATGATTATCATTAGTACAATTAATATTAAGATGACCTTCTTCATATATACCCCTGCCCCCTATTATTTTTAAATTAATACCCACATTTTGTAAATATAATCAGGACTTTTTCTCCATATTCCTATTGAAATAGGCATATATGGGGTAAAATATGTATAAATTTATAATTGGAGGTGTTTTTATTGAAATGGCTCGAAAAGTTTGACAACAAGTATGCAACATTTTTGAACCAACTGTTGTATAGGATAAAAGAAGATAATGTTACAGCCATTGGTGCCCAGCTATCATATTACTTAGTATTGTCTATTTTTCCCTTCATCATCTTCTTTTTAAATATATTAAGCTATACCCCCATTGCCAGGGAAGATGTCCTACATAATATTATAATCCTAATGCCTATGGATACTCAAAGGCTAGTAAGCAGCCTCCTAATAGAAACTATAAATACCAGTAATGCTCCTTTACTTTCCCTAAGTGCTATTACAGGTATCTGGGCTGCCTCAAAGGGCATAATGGCCTTGATTAGGGTCCTCAACAAGGCCTATGATGTGGAGGAAACTAGGCCCTATCTAGAACTAAGGCTTTTAGCAATTGTATTTACCCTAGCCCTCCTGGCACTATTAACCATAGTACTTCTAACCCTAGTCTTCGGTGAGGTCTTAGGCAATAAATTATTCGACTTCCTAGGTATTACACAAAACTTCATATTATTTTGGCAGTATTTTAGGGTCGTTATCTCATTATTCTTTATGATACTCATATTCACCCTAATGTATAGGTATATTCCATCTATAAAAAACGGTAGAAAGATTAATTTAAGACATGCCATACCAGTAGCCATCTTCACTACCTTGGGATGGATAATTACATCCTCCATTTTCTCCTACTATGTAAATAACTTTGGCAACTATGGGAAGACCTACGGAAGCTTAGGGGGTATTGTGGTCCTTCTAATATGGCTGTATCTAAGCAGTATAATAATTATTTTAGGAGGAGAGATAAATGCCACTTTAAGGGGAATAAATAGTTAAAATAAAATTTATATTATCCTTTTCCATTTGGTGTCGATATATATAGTAAGAGGTGATGGATATGAAGATACAAAAAATACATCCAACCACATCTATAGTTAAGCCAGAAAAAATAGTGCCAGAGAAGAAGGCTAAAGAAAAGGAAACTCCAGCAGCAATCTATGAAAAAGAAGATAATAAGAATATTGGTCATATATACGATAAAAAAACTGTGGACAAGTTGAAAAAGGAAACAGAAAGGGCTTATTCCTCTTTGAGAAGGATTGTAGAGTATTTGCTAATCCGCCAAGGAAAATCTATTCACCAGTTGAAGGAAGGAGAGGAAGTAGAAGTAGATGAGCAGGCCCGCCTAGAGGTTCAGGACCTAATTGGTCCAGATGGGATCTTAGGGGTTGAAGCAGTAAGCCAGAGAATTGTAGATTTTGCCATAGCCCTGTCAGGAGGAGACAAATCAAAGCTGGGTGCCCTCAGAAAGGCCATAGATGAAGGATTTAAGGCAGCAGAACAAGTCTTGGGAGAACTGCCAGAAATATCAAAGGAAACATATAATAGGATCATGGAAAAATTAGATGCATGGGAAAAAGACGAATAATAATAGGCATATTTGCTTCACTGCAAATATGCCTTTTTTCTGCTATTTTACTATTTCATTTATGCTTAGATGGAATTTGCCCTTATTGATTACCTTTTGCAATTTCTTTGTAAGCTCAAAATTATCTATTTCCTTTTCCGCCTCTTTATAGGACACATAGCCTTCTTCTACCAGTATATTTATGGTCTTTAAAGAAACCCCAGTATCAGCAATAATATCTATTACCATTGCATTGGGATTTTTCTTTATATACTCTATGATCTTTTCGTATTCCTTGTTCATCCTTTCTTCGCAGTCTGCACAATATGGTTTGCCACTTCTGTCAAATAAGATATTGCATCTCTTACAGTAGGTATAAGCCATACTATCTATCACCCCAATTTAAACAAAAGACATGGATTTATATAGTTTAATTCAGAAACAAGAATAAATGATTATTGGTTAGTCTCAATAAAAAGGTCTACAAAATCTTCAATGGAAACTATACCGACAACCTTATCTTCCTCTACTACAGGCAAGGCAATGACATCCTTTTCCCTAAGCCTCTTGGCCACTTCAATAACGTCCTCATGGGCATGAGCCTTAACTACATTCTTTGTCATAACCCACTCTACAGGACAGGACTTATAATGGCCAGGGTCGATTAAGAACCGATAAATATCAGCCCTAACCACTATGCCTACTAAGGCTTCATTTTCATCTAAGACAGGCATTCCATTGATATTCTCCCTATACATGATTTCCAAGGCCTTACCTATAGTTTCCTCCGGAGTCACTGCTATTACAGGCGATTTCATAATTTCCCTGATTTCCATAGATCATCCCCCTTATGGTCCTTCTATGTTTCTTATACCCATATTATATGATTTAGGCTACTAAAAATATAGGATGAAATTCCTAGTTTTCCTAGCCTTCTTTAATAATCCTGCCACCATGGACAATTTTTCCATCTTCTATCCTCAACTCCCAAAAGATAGGAAACCTTTCACTTATCTCAACCTTGATTATTTCTGGTGCAGCAAAACAAATCAGTTGGAAGTTTAACTTATCTGCTATTTCGAAAATAGGGTCTAAAACGTGCTTTCCTGAAGCCTTCCCAAAGGGATTGTCAAGTATAAGAACTGTAGAGGGATTTTCATTTCCAATATGCTTCTTTTTGAAACTCATGATCATCATAGTTACAAAGGTAGTTACAGATAGGGTCTGTCCTCCGCTTCCCTCAGTAGACACTCCTTCTCCTTTATTGATGGCTTCCCAGGTAGTATAGTATTCATCCCTAGGCCTAGCATATTTAAATTCATTGTTTTCAGTCATCTTGTAAACTAACAATACTGGATATCTCCCTTGTAAGGCCTTGGAAAAAATCATATTATCTCCTACAAGACTTTCAATGAATTTATCATCTATATTATCTATATTGTCATATGTCTCTAAGGCCTTAGCTATAGAATCAATAAAGTGTTCTTGTAATAAGTGAGCAATTTCTCCCTCTTCCTTTGGCAACCTTTCAATATTCTTTAACTTAACTAAGGGGAATACATATCCATTTTCGTTGACATAGTTCATGGAGCCTATCATATCCTTTAAAGCCTCAATCATTCTCATTACATAGATAGAAGCTCTTTGGGTCCATTGCTTCATGGCTTCTTCTGCCTTCCCCTTATCCTTAGATAATTTTATTAATTCTAAGGAGCAATACTCCCTCATGCTTTTAAAGGTTTCCCTATTATTTCTAAAATTACTTATATTTACATCCTTGATTTCTGTAATAACCTTATCCTTTAACTTTTCCTCTTCAAGTTTCAGCTCTACATCTCTTAAAAACCTTCTTTTATATCTGTCTCCTTCATCGATGGTATTTCTTATTTCAGTTTCGTTGTTAGAAAGTTTCTGTAGCCATTCATCTACCACTAGATCTATGTTGTTTTTAATCTTCTCTAACAGTATATTGTTTTTCTTGCCCTTAATAAAATCAAGTTCAGGCCTATGTTTCAATTTATTTAGGTTTATTTCTAGCCTACTGCTTCTATTTCTTAGTTTATCAATTTCAGACGTACATAGGCTTATAAATTCCTTATTAGACTTTAAATCTAAATCCACTTTGTTTATTTCCTCATCTACATTCATTACCTCTACTATTGTTGGTGCCCTTTTATGGTCTTTTAAAATTTGTTTTTCTTTTTCACCTAGACTCCTTTTTATAGCCTTTATCTCACCATTTAAGCCAGCCACAATGGTTTTAAGCCTATCTATTTCTTCTTCTGTTTTTCCAATATGTTTTACTAATTCATTGATTATTATATCTATTTCTATTAAGGATAGGTTTAAATCTTCATATTGGTTCCAATTTTTACTTAATCTTTCTAATTCCTCAATAAACCTTTCAACTTCCCTGTTTAAATATTTAATTTCACTATCTAAAACATCTAGCTTAGAATTCTTGCTATTGATATCCTTTTCTATAGCTTCTCTTTCATCTAAAAGCAAGTTTAACCTATCAAAGTTTACATTGAGATCAGGCTTAGAAGTTCTATAGTCACCCTCTGTATTAGGGTTAAACTTTACTTCCTTCAAAAACTTATTTACTCTTTTTATGAGATTATCAATATCAAATCTCCATTGACGGTGGTTATCTCTCAGAAGCTCTTGTTCATACTTTATACTACCTATATATTCATCAATATTTAAAATCTCCCTATTTATCTTTTCTACTTCATCACGAAGCCTATTTATTCTTATTCCCTTTTCCTCGGTTTTTTTCAGGTCTTCAATATAATCTTCCATTAATTCTATATTCTTCTCTAGGTCATGTATGGAATCCCCAATCTTTTCTAAATTTAAGTTTTCCATTTCCAATTGGTTTACACTGGTGCCCAGTTGGTCTTGTAGTGCTTTAACCTCCTCTTCCTGCTCTAGTATTTTCTCCTCTAGCTCTCTTAATCTTTTATTTAAATCAAAAACTATTCCCCTATTAATAAATCCCTTTAATTCATCCCTAGCATTATTTATAGACTCTATGTCCCTCTTAATATTTTCCATAGTTTTGGATAAGCTATTGAATTCTACCTCTAAGGACTGCTTCCAAGTGTAATAATTTTCCATATTTACTAGTTCTATAGAACTTGTCTTAACAAGCTTAAATCCATAGTATAAATCCTTGCCCATAACGCTACGAATATAGATGGGAACCATATTATTTAAAAATACATCCTTTAGATTCTTACTTATTATTTCCCATTCCCTTTCAGTGCTAAGGACTAAGGAATATAAAAATCCAGGACATACTTCCATTATGCTTTTAGCTTCATCTTCCTCAAGGCTACTTAGGTATTCAGTGCCAGTTTCCACGTGTATGCCTAATTTCTCTATTTCTTCCTTTAAAACAATAATATCTTTATTAGGTATATAATAATCTTCAGTATTTAAAGAAATCTGTAAGTTCTTCTCCCATATGACCCTTTGTATTTCCTCAAGGCTTTTAGATTTTTTTAAATATAGTTGTTCTAAGTCTTCAATGCTCCTAATAAACCAGTTTAAATCTAAAGTCCTTGCAATATGGTTTCTTTGAAGTATACTGGAGACCTGCCTAGCTAATCCTAACTCTTCCCTTTCTTGAACTTCTATTGTCTCCCTCAACTTCTTGGCTTCTTCCTCATCTTTACTAAGGATAAAGTTTAATTTATAT
>Ga0209537_1003608_pt1 | contig 14019 bp, 19 predicted proteins | sample BioPla4DNA1_FD_187698 | JGI IMG/M metagenome (GOLD analysis project Ga0209537, IMG submission 187698) | Biogas fermentation microbial communities from Germany - Plant 4 DNA1 (SPAdes) (version 2) | ecosystem: Engineered > Bioreactor > Anaerobic > Digestate | place: Bielefeld, North...
TAGATGTATATAGGAGAATACCGCTTTGGTCGTTGTTGCCGCAAGTGTTACCTGTTACTGTGTTGTTATTACCAGATGAATATAGGTAGATACCGTGGTTGTTGTTGTTGTTGCAAGTATTGCTTGTTATCGTGTTGTCGTTACTAGATGTATATATGAGTATACCGCTGTTTTCGTTGTTGTTGCAAGCGTTACCTGTGATAGTGTTGTTGTTAGATAAATCTAGGAGGAATCCGTAGTAGCTGTTGTTGCAAGTATTGCCTATTATCGTGTTGTTATTGGATAAATACATGAGAATACCGTCGCTACTGTTGTTGTTGCAAGTGTTGCCTGTGATAGTGTTGTTGCTAGATGTAGATAGGTAGATGCCGCTACTGTTGTTGTTGCAAGTGTTGCCTGTGATAGTGTTGTTACTAGATGAATGTAGGAAGATACCGTAGTTATGTCTTTCAGTATATGTTGTCTTGTTCCCGTCAATCTGCAGATTTTCAACCCGACAACCTTCAACTGAGGTAAGGGTAATAACACCCTCGGCAGAAGAACTATCCCACATCCTCTTTAGCACAGTGGCATTACCGTTACCCCTTATACTTACATTATTCTTATTAACAATAATTGGAGCAGTAATATTATACGTTCCATCAAGGATAACGACTTCGCCGCCAGTTGCGGGCAAAGCGTTTATTGCATTATTTATCTCTACTTGGTCTGCAGTTCCATCACAGAGATAGTCACAATCTTTTTCTGTCCAACCTGCTGTAGATGTGCCTATGACAAAACGTACTGTCTTTGCGTGTTGCGTTCCATCTGACAAATGTGCATCAAGCGCACCATCATGTGCTTTGAGCGCTTGGTCGATTATGTCTGCATTATCATTCAAATCTTCTATATTTACGACATCAGAACCTTCAGGCTTCTTTAAGTTATAATTCCCTGTGTATTTCAATCTTCATCACTCTCCTTCGTAGACACGTAATTCATCCCATGTCATTGTACTGACATCATTCCAAGTTAAGTGTTTTATATGGTCCCAAACAGTATAGGTGTATTTAAAACCATAGATTAGATGAGCTGGTTTTATTGTTTCTAGCATATTAATAAACCCTTGCATGTTCTTTGGGATACCTTTTACTCCAATAAACTTTACAACAAATTTATACTCCTCTGGATACTCTATTACATCAATCTCACCTCCGCTGAAAGATTCTGCTGTATTCTTTATCATAGCTTTTGTAGTTGTACCTCTGCCCCTTAATTTTGCTTTTATAATTTTCCTACGCTCCTCATATGACATAGAAGGATTGTATTCTATTCCTAACTCTTCTTCCCATCTTCTCAATCCCCATGTTGCTTTATCTATTGAGGATTGTAAGCCTAAATCTATACTAAAATATTTTAATGCACCTAATTCTTCTTCTATTATTTGCATCAGTTTTTTAATAACTTCTCCATCTTGATAGTTAGATGTAAGATATTGCACTAAGTCAACTCTATATTTTTCTAAATCTGGTGGTATAAATCGGGCTTCTTCTCCATATTTGTATTCTCCATACCTATACTCTCCATACATAGGCTACACTCCCTTGAGGTCATTCCAAGTTAGAGAACCTTTTTCCATCTTCGCATCTAAGGCTTCTTGTAGTCCTGTTATATCTGATATTGAGTGATTGTGGCTTGAAGGCGGAAATGTGCTTGGTTTATTTGTTATTCCAGTCCATGGTACATTGTCAGCTAGTTCTGCTACATCCACTTTACCATCATCATTGGTATCATAGACGCTCTTGGTCATATCTCCATGTCCAACACCTTCTAATTCCTCTTGTGTTACATAACCTTCATCATTTTCCAATTGTGATACTTTAGTTGGTATATCAGTTTTTTCAGCTTTTTTATTTAACTCCGCATCAACATAACTTCTATCAGCTTTTTTCTCTTTTAATTCTTCTACGTCTTCGCTTAATCTTTCATCTTCTGCCATAGCCCTTACAATTTCATTATCTAATTTTAGCTCAATCCTTTTTTCTTCTGATGTAGCCCTTTCAATTTCATCAACTAGAACACCTTGTACTAAATTTATATCCTCTGCTTCAACTTGATCTCCTGTAGTTTCATATGTGATATAGATTTTTTCTGATTCCGAGAATACTTTTAAATGTGTTTTCCATGGCATTTCGGACGGTGTAGATATAAAATAGTTTTCAACTTTTTCCCCCGTTAGTTTAGAACCAGTGTAAATATATATACTTTCACGGTTCACATTGTCATGATTTAAATACCCTTCCCATATACCATCTACTATAGTTTTTTCCTCTTCTATTACATATACTCCCTCTTGCTTTTTGTTTAGCTTTTCAACAAACAACCTATATCACCTCCAAACCCACATCTCCTATTACAGGTACTTCTACGTTCCCTAGCTCAACATTTGCTACATTTCCATTTAAGGTTAAGTCATCATAGTCAATAACTCCTCTAGTTTCTAATAACAATTTTCCAACCTGTGCATAGCTAACATAAGATTCCACTAAAGATATATTTGAAAAATATTCTTCTATAGCATCTATAAAGCGTTCTTGAACATCCTGTATATTGTAACCATCTGCTAATCGCACACTTGCACTAATATCTATAGTTTTCGCTGTAGCAGGCTCTACATATATCCCGGCGTTAACAGGTCTAAGCTTATCTATATATTCAAATACTTCGTTTATCAATTCAGCATCGGCCGGCTGATTATTGCTATCAGTTATTACTATGGTCACATAGCCTTTAGTTGGTGTTGTAGGTAGTACTTTTACATTTCCTACACCCTTTACCTCTCTAGCCCATACACGATACTGGGCTATGTTGTCACCTGTAGTAGGCTCTCTTAATGCTTCTAAATGTCTAAATCTTAACTGCTCATCTGTTTCAATATCTGCTCCACCTGTGGTAGGTTCTTCGTTTATTATTTCCCTCACACCGGCCATAGGATTGATTATTTCTGTTATAGTTTCTGCTGGTATATTGTACTCTATTCCGATTTCTTTAGCTTCTATTTCTACAGTCACTTCTCCTTCTGCTGGTATAGTTATATCTTTAGTAGTTTCAAATAACAAGCCATCTCTCGTACCAACAACAAAACCTGCATTAATCGTTGTTCCTTCATCTCCGATAATTTTTATAGTTCCTCTTGCCTTTACACCATCGAATCTTCTTCTGCCAAAGTTATTTACTATATCATCCAAAGCTTGGCCTACAGCGTATAAAGCAGAACCATTATAGTACGAATTCTCTATTTCTTCCCATACATTACTAAGTTCCCATGCTATGGTCTGTAAAAACATTCCTAAAGGGCTTCTTTCCGACAAATTCACACTTTCACCAAATAACTCTTTAGCCCTTGCCTCCATGTCTTCTAGTATTTCGTTGTATGTTTTCCTACTAAACCCAAAATTTGATAGACCGTTATCCAATGTCTATCACCTCACTTATCTGTAGATTATCACCTTCCTGTATTCGTGCAGTAACATTTATTTTTAAGTGTCTATCTTTATCTAAGGATACGTCTATTCTTTCTACTTCACTTACTCTTTCTTCCTGCAATATAGCCTCTGTTATAGCTAATTTAATCCCCTCTATATCTCTACCTTTGCCTTGTATTTCTTGATAATCTAAACCATGTTCTAAATTTAAAAACCACTCGCCTTTATTTGTTGTTAGCACCCGTTCAATTGATTGTGCTATTTCATCTTCCCCGTCTATCATAACTAAGTTATTTTGTGCATCAAATATTAAGTCTCCATTTACCAGTTTAAATGTTTTCATATAGTTTTCACCACCTCAGAAGGCTCTGGGCTTGGACTACTTGGTGATTCCGTTGTTCCTCCGCTATAAGGATGAACATGATTATCTAGCCACTGTTTCAAAGCATTACCTAAAGGTACGCCTTCCTCTGCATCTTCACTACCTAAATAGACCTTCCCACCTTGAATAATAATCTCTCCATCCTCTTTTACTACTATCTTTGTAGTAAAGTCATCTTTGGCTATTACTAAATCCTCTATATGCTCATTAGGTAATGTAGTAGTAAATGGCATAATTCCACCTACTACAATAGCGTCATCTAAGGAATGTTTCCTTGTTGAGTTTGGCTCTGATATATTTCCACTTAATAAGACATTGTCTATATCTTCATCAGCAAAGACAACTAAAACAATATCTCCTTGCTTATAAGGAGGTCTAATTAAAAAAGGTCCTGCTTTTATAAAAGATACAGGCACTTCTATTAATAATGGTCTATTTTCCATACTGCCATCTTTATTTTTATATTTTACCATTGGAGAAACTTCCGCTTTCATTGTTACAGCATCAAAATTTTCTATTTTTCCTAACATACAACTATTAATACCACTTGTTAGATATTCTGTTAATTTATCAAAAAACTTTATAGGACTATCTTGCATTTCACCACCACCTAAGCTGGTACTACAATCATTTCAGTTATAAAATCTCCTGTATGAACTCCACTCTCTACCCTATAATTGCCATTTATTGTTTTTGACTCTATTTGAATCAAACTATCTGTACTAATTCTGTGGTTTAACAAAGATTGTACCTTGTATTTTATTACCTTGTTCCCTTTCTCATCTTCTTCCTCAATCTTTTCTGGACTGCCTATTAAACCTGTATCACTAGTCAATAGAAAACCAGTTTCTGTACCTTTGTTTTCATTTCTTATATATAACCTACCCTTACTTATATACATTTTACTTTCTGTATCTTTTACAAGTCTCTTTAAAGCCCACTCTACTCTACCTGATATGCTTTTGCCTAACTTATATTCAATATCGTTTTTAGGGCTTATTTCACCCACTTCCAAGCCTAATGTACTAGTTAAATCGGCCATGATATAACTTGCCTTTGTTCCTGCTTGATAAGTTTTATTTACTGTAGCATTTCTCCATTCAAACCCTCCATCTGATACTTTTAGAGTTGTTATTTTATCTACTCCTTGCCATTCCGTGCTTATGTTTTCTATTCTCCCGCTTAAAATGTTTCCGACATCTCCTCTATACCCCACGTTGAGAATTGCATATGCTTTAGATTCTATACTTGCTATAGTGCTATTAGATAGATTGTATATTCTTATTTCTGATATATCTGGTTCTTCTTTGGTGGAAAAAGGAACTCTAAAATCTATTTCAAATTTATCTCCTGTAAATTCTTTATCCCCTGCTTTTAGATTAACTTCTCTAATCCAAAATCTCATCATCATCACCTATCATAAACAAAAGTACATCTTCATTCATATTTTCAAATGTTATTCTGTCTGTGTTTTCTGACACGTCATAAGGTATTATTATTGTTTTCGGTATATCTTTATACTGTGCTGACATAAATAAAGGTTTGCCATATACTAATTTTTCGCCTAAGACCATAACTTCATCGTTTTTATATAAATCTATTGTAAAAAAGTCATGTGCAACGTTGTAATTGACTTGAAATGTATACGTTTCTCCTTTAATTGTCATATTGAATCTATATGGAATCATGCTTTTATCTATTTCCATGTATTCCATAGCATCACCTCATCATCATTCCAACCATGACATGATTCATTACTTTAGTTTGATTGTCAGCTAGTCTTTTTTGTTTAGGTTGTTGCTTTCCTTTATTAGTAACAGGTTTAACTTTTGTTGCATCTTTTGGACTTGCCATATTTATTTCTACTTCTTTTGCAGTTGCTATCCTTACTTGTTTTAGCTTTATATTGAATTGAAATCCAAGTCTGTTTCTAGCACTATGTTCTCTATCTATTTCCTCAATGACCATATTGGGATAAACATTTCTACCTACATATTTTAATAAAGTACCTTCTTTCTGATATTTTTTCAATACTTGCAATTTATCCGCTGCATCTTCTGTCATTTGCCCCTTAAGGTTAATAATGGAGGGGTTTTGCTTGACGTGGTCGGAAACATTTTGCCCACTTTCTACTGGTTTATCTGTTATTGTGGCACTATCTTTAGGATTTTCACTTTCAATAACATCAAATTCTATATCGCCTAACTTTACTCGTCTCACTATACCCCTCCTTTACGCCATTTTTAGGCTTAGTTCATAGAATAGCTCATAAAAAATTCTTCTTGTCCTTTCATCTATCTTATCTGTCAATTCATTTACTTCTTTTTCGGTTACATTACCTTTTATTTCTATATTATAAACTGGATTCAAACTGATTGTTGGAAGTTCTTTTTCTCCATCAATGGTGACTGGTTTTGTCTTCTCAGCTTTATAATTGTTATAGTTTTCAGTTTCTATATATTGTATGGATTTATCTATGTTTTGTACATTGCTGATGTTTCTTGTTAATTTGGTAACAGTACTACTTTCATCTATGCTATGTTTAGATTTATCTATGTTCCGTACATTACTAATGTTTCTTATTAATTTAGTTATAATACTACTTTCATCTATGTTATGTTTAGATTTATCTATATTTCGTACATTGCTGATGTTTCTTATTAATTTAGTTATAATACTACTTTCATCTATGTTATGTTTAGATTTATCTATATTTCGTACATTGCTGATGTTCTTAACCACATTTCTAGTTAATACCTCTGGCACTTTGTCTTTACTACCACCTAATTCCCTAAACTTATCAGCTGTTGACTTTGTTAACACCATCTCGCCTTTGTGAAGTTCACCTATATAACCATCTTTATTTACATAGTCTAGTCCTGTAGCATGAGAACCATCTACATCAGCTTCATCTCCATTATCTCGTTTAAATATATTAATTACACCTTTGATCGGGTTTTTGAGGAAGTTTTTCAAACCTTCCCAATATCCTTTTATCTTGCTAACTGCACCTTCTACCGTTGTAACAATTCCTTCCCATGCTTTTGATGCCCATTCTTTTATCTTGTCCCAGTTTTTATATAGCGCTATTCCCGCTACTACCGCTCCTGCTAATGCCAAAGTCAATGGCCCACCTAATACACCCATTACCGTATTAATACCACCTACTAATTTTCCACCTATACTTATTACACTGCCTACTACACCTATTATTTTACTTACACCTAATATAACTGGTCCTGCTGCAGCTGCTAATCCTATAAATTTCATAATATTAGATTTAGTACCTTCATCTAATGCATTAAACCTTTCAGTTAGTTCTGATACTTTTGTAGCTGCCATTTCAATGTATGGTGCTAATACTGCTCCTGCATCAATCAATGTGTTTTTAACTTGTGTCATTGCTTTATTAATCTTAAACCAGCCATCTTCCATAGTTCTAGCATTTTCTGCTGTTTTCCCCGTTGCTCCATCCATTTCCTTTAACATAGCATTATAACCTTCTACACCATCCGACAACAAGGTAAGTGCGGCACTACCTGCATTCATACTGCCAAACATATCCTTTAGGCTTAGGTCGTTTGCTTTAGCATATTCATCTAACATTCCTAAAACATCACCGACAGTTTTACCTTCCTTAGTTAATTCTGCAAAGGACTTACCTGCCATTTCCCTTAACGCCTTATCTGATTTACTGCCTGTAGCTCCTAATTCACTAAGCATGGCATTTAAGTTTGTTGTTGCTAGTTGTGCATTTTGTCCCTTTGCAGTTAATATTGCATAAGATGCTCCTAATTGGTCTAAATTCACTCCCAGGGACGATGCTGCTGGCACTACTCTACCTATGGATTTACCTAGTTCATCAACTGAAATTTTACCTTTGTCTTGAGTTTGAACAAATATATCATGTATCTTTGATACTTCAAAGGCATTGTCACCATAAGCATTTAAAACCGTTGTAGTGGCATCAATAGCTGTGGCCATGTCTGTAAATCCTGCTCTAGTTAAGTCAATCCCACTTCTAACAAATTCCATTACATTTGCAGAATCCACTCCTGCCGATAAGGCAGAATAAACTGCATCTGCTATTTCTGTTTGTGCTATTCCGCTTGCATCGGATATGGCTCTAACTTCTTCTCGAATCTTGCTAACTGGTAATATCTCACTATCGGCTAGTGTAGTTACCTTTTTTATGTTATGCTCTAGGTCCAGGGCCATTTTAGTACCTGCTGTGGCCAATCCTACCACGGGTAGTGTTATTTTTGCAGTTAAGTTTTTCCCTATTTTACCGAATGACTCTTGCATACCCTTTAGCTTGCTTGCAGTCTTTTCTGCTGCATCTTTTAACTTATTAGTTGCCCCATCCATTTCTTTTATTGCCGCTGAACTTCCGTCAAAGTCTACCCTAAATGCTAAATTTCTTAAGTCCATCTATTCACCCCCAAATGGGCTAAATATATCTATTGCTTTGTTGCATTCTAGTAATTCTTCTTCGTGCATATTCAAAGCCTCTGTATAACTTAAAACGCCTAATACAACAGGCCTCCAAAAGTACCATTGTTTCTTTACTTTTTGCTTTAAATATGCACTATTTACTTCCCCTTTTCTATATACTGATATTTAAGTGCTTCTCCTACTAATTCTTCTACGGTCGCCACATCTTCAAAATCATCTAGTGTTTTCTTGGGATGTACTACAAAGTGCTCTAACACCATGTCAAACATTTTTACATTGTCTACAACTCCATCTACTTGCCATTGGTCTCTTAACTCCAAAGCCTGTCTTACAGGTAGTTTCTGCAATGTATATTCTATGCCATCAACAGTTACTTTTTTAATATTTTTTAGGTTTTTAATATCTTTTTTTTCTTCTGCCATTTTTCATTCCTCCTTAAATTTAAATATAAGACTAAGCACTTGCTAAAAAGTAAGTGCTTAGTCCTGTGTTTTGTTATCCGATTTTGGAGAATACATTAATCTAATCTATAGTATAATCTGCTACAAAAAATTGTACCTCTTGTGATTCTACCTCTTTTCCTATTGTTACATTTGGTGCTTTGATAATTACTGCCTCTGTACCTCCTACATTTACTCCATTTTCATTCATATCAACTATTGACAATGGAGCTACTGTATTAGCCCTTGCTTTTTCAGCTAGTATTTTTATAAATGGAGATGTACTTGCTAAGGATAATGTTACTGTACCTGTGTTGTCTGCATTTATTGCAACTGAAACTTCGCCCAATACTCCTACATGAGGTGTAATATTATCCTCATTCTTTTCTGCTTCTATCATGCTATCATCTGCAAATCCAGTTATAACCATACCATCATATATAACCGTTACTTTCTTAGGATCATATACAGTCGCCATACCTAAACCTCCTTTATAATACTAAATCAACTGTGATAGTACCATTGTGAATAGCTCCTGCTATAGTAGCAGTAGCTCTAATTCCGTCATACTCCCTATTCGCTATCTTGTTCTTAGGCATATCTTCTCTAGGAATATAACTTATTTCGTATACTCCTTTACCATCTTCTTCTAAGATAATTCCTTGATTTGTAGCCCTCTTTAATATTGAATCCACTACACCTACAAGCATGGCAATTCCTGTATTCGAATAAGGAATTTTCTCATTGTTGATTGCCATTAACATTACTTCTTCTTCTATTCTAAATTTAATAAAGAAACTGCCCATAGTTAAATCTATATAACTTCCATCAGTAGTTAACCCTTCTGTAGTTTGTAGTACGCCCATTTTTCTAACATAGCTAAATCCACCATCTTCATGTAGTCTATTTAATTCCGTTGCTGTAATATTTGCAGCTTGAACGCCATTTATGGTCTTAAACTTAGCAGTTACCCCTCCTACTGTTGCTGTTGCTAGGTAGCTTGCTAATCCCTCTGCTACATAAGCTTCTTCATCATCATGGTACATAAATACAGTTTGACCACTTTCAAGTTCTTCTACTAGTTCTAGGTCTTGAGAAGTTACAAAATACATTTTTTCTTGAGTGTCTATCCAATTAGATAGTGCTTTTACTGTGTCATTGCTATTATCAGTGCAAACTAAAAAGAACCAATCTGAATCAGTTTCTATAAGGTTGTTTAAAAACACCACCAATTCGCTTGGTTCTTCTGCAACTGTTCCAGCTATTGCAACTTGTTGCGGCGCTGGATTTTGCCCAAATATTCTACTAGCTATTTTATAAACCTTACTATCTGGGCTATAACCTTCTAATTCACTAATGTTGTTGTAAAGAGTATATGGAGCCTCTTTCTCGTGGTCTAGGATAAGGATTGTCCCAAACCCTCTTTCTGTGACCCCTGTAGTTCTAAGGTTGACATTTACTACAAAGTCTTTCTTCACTTTCTAACCCTCCTTAATATTTATATCCCATGTTTCTATAGTCTCAATTCTTCGCTTAATTGTATCCGTAGTCCTTAGTATTACATCAAACCCTGCTCTAGCCTCATAATCGTCAACTATTAATACTGTTCTATCTCCAAAGGCCTCTATATTGACTACTACTACATTTAAATCCGATAAATCTTGATACCCTACATGCTTAAACCAACCCATAGCCTTTTTGGCTATTTCATAAGCTACCATTTGACTGTCTGGTTCACCTTTGCAATAAGCATTAAGGCTAAGTGTCATTTGTACTTGCAACTTCAATGTTTCTTCTACATCATATTCAAACCTATCATCATTACTAGGGACTAGATTTTGTGAAATATCACCTTGATGATTAAACTGATTGTAGGGGACTATAAATTTGTAAGTCATATACGGATAAGCAGGTTTAGGCTGTATCTGGTCTTGTGGTACTATAGGCAACTCCATGTATTGATATAGCTCGTATATTATCTGATTCCTTAATTCTCGTAAATCCATCTAACCACCTGCTCTTTTCAGGAAATAAATACTTAAACCTTCGTCAAAGTCAGTATAGTCCTTCTTCTCCATTACTGTGTATATTTTTTCCTTATGTTTAACTTTTTCTCCCTTGTCTATTTCCTCATAGCAATATAACTTTCTATCCTCCGTTGTGTATGTCCCACCTTCATCAAATTGCAAGTCCTCATTTGATAGAGGAACTACCGCCCCTTCTATCTCTATTTCTTCTTTTTCACCGGGAACCCATATTCCACCTTTGCTGTAATCGTGATACCCTTCTGTTTCTCTCAATATATATACCGGTTCTTTGCTATATTTATTTATCAGTCTTTTAAAGTTAAACACTACTTTCTCACCACCTTATAGGTGATACTCTCCCTAAGTCTTCCAGTATCAATGAGAGGGTTTGAACTGCCTTTGCTTGCAATAGTAGCTGGATGTAGTGGTGGACTTGATAAATCTGTTAGATATTTCTGTATCATTCCCACTATCAATTCTCCTAAGGTTTCAAAGAATACTTTTACTGGCAGCTCTAATTTCATAACTTTTTCTAGTAACTTTTCACTTTCTCTAATTATATTTTCTTTTTCTTTGTCATATCCTGCTCTTATAAAACTTCTTTCAGGTATTTTTATTGTTTTTGTGCTAGGCTTTAAATGTATTCCTATGCTGTGTAAATAAGCTCTCATTTTATCTGTAACTTTAATTTTTACACCAAATTCATGAACGCTTGCTATCATTACCATTTCTGAATCATCTTCTCCAAATACACCTATCTCTAAATGAGTGTTGAACAGTTCGTCCAACATTTCTAGGAATTCAGGTACCTTAGTTTCATCATGTACTTTCATAGACTTCTCAACCTTTTATATGGGCTAAGCCACTTTAGTATAAACTTAGGAATATCACCATCATTGGCATAGGTTTGGCCCATATCGGACAACTTCTCACTTGTTATATTAAAATCCATCGGGTCTATTTCTACTAACTTTTCTAGGGCCAGTTCTACACCACCCGGAAGATTATCTTTATCAAACTTATTGTTGCAATAATCTTCAATCCATCTTAAATAGGCTTGTCTAATTTCTTCTGGTGTCATATTAATCACCTTTAATCAATAAGTCATATAGAACTTGTTTTTTGTCCCTTGGATTATATTCAATGCCTTTTCTATCTAATTCTTCTATGATTTCAGCCCTAGTAATATCATCATAAGGTTTTATATTAGTACCCTTATCCTCATCAGCCACAGGCTCATTTAAAAACTCTTTATCGTATGGCTTATATCCTAGACTTTTATAAATCACTTTATAAGCCTTTTCAGTTGCATTTATTATCTTATTTCCCTTAATCAGTTTCACCTTACCCCTCCTAAAAAGGAAATAGGAGTAGAAGGTTTACCCTTCTACCCCACCTCCACCGCCATTATGCTCCTCCGCCGCCATTTGCTCCTCCGCCGCCATTTGCTTCAGGTATTAATGCAGCAAAAGCATCTTCTTTAAGTGTCATAAACGCTACATGCATAGTTGCTCTTAACGCGAACATATCTCTCTCGAATAAGTTGATTGGATTTTCTTCTGCATCAACTATAGTAGTTAATGTAGCATCTTCGGATATTGCATATTCTATTCCTTGTAATACTCCATATCTTGCATAATCCCAGTCGCCGGCTATCAAGTGAGCCTTATCATAATCCCAACTCTTACCATCAGCAAATCCTATAGGTAGTCCCAATGCTTGTGCTGTTGCCCCACCTCTTGCGTCATTGAAGATTGGTAAATTATTACTGTCTACTGTTCCCCTGAGGTCTTTCCTAAATCTTCTAGTAGTGGTAAATCCATTCGGGTCATTGTCTCCATCTTCTACTAAGGCCAATAAATCATTTAAATCAAGGTACAGATTGTCTCTAGTACCTAGTTCTATCTTATTACCACTTGACTCAATATTTTCCCAAATAGATACGCCTGGTGCATATGGAGAGTCATTGCCAAATAGTGCAGCTTGGTCAAACTTGATATAAAATGCCTCTGCTATTGCTGGCCTCATTTGGGTAAAGAAGTCCCTTACTGTGTATCTTAAAAATTCCTTAGATACTGGTATGATTACCCCTAATTTCTTAGCCTCCATTCTAGCTTGTAACCAAGTGGCCTTAGATGTTTGTATTCTTTCTGCCTCGTCTACCCAATAAGCTCCTGGCCCTTCAGCTAAGTAAGTGAATTCTTTGACTGGTTTAGTCATAACCTCTGGTTTTGCCAATTGTGCCACTACAGAATTCTGTAAAAAGTCCTTTAATATCAGTGTACCCTCTTCACTTGGAATTTCTCCTGTCCTAGCATCTTGCAATAATACATTATCTGGATTAAAAGTCATTATGCATACCTCCTATAATTTTCTAATACTTGCCTCACTGGCCAACTTCATAAAATCTACTGTCTCTTCACTCTCTAACTTTGTTTCCGATAATCTCGGTGATTTACCCTTTATTCTTTCATCTACTGCCTTAGACAAGGCTTCTTGCCACTCTTTCTTAAACTTCTTTATATTTTCATTTGTAGTTTCCGCATCATTCTGTATTAAAAATTCAGCGAACCCTACAGGTAAACCTTCCTCTGCTAATACTTCAATAGTATCTAAGTGCAATTCTTTCATTCTTATTGCTTTTTCTTTTTGTGCTAATTCTTGCTCTTTTTGTTTCAGTAACTCTTTCTCCCTTTCCTCCGCTGATAGCTTGGATAATCGTTCTGCTTCTTTTTTCTCCTTCTCCAGCTTTTCTCTAAATTCTTTTTCCCATTTGGCCCTAGCTGTTTTGAGAGCTTCTGTTACCCTTCTATCAGCTTCACTTTGAAGAAGTTTATCTACTTCTTCTTGGGTGTAAGTTTTGAGCTCTTGCTTGTCGTTATCATTTAACTGTTCTACACCCTGATTATTTGTATCTGTTGTATCCCCTGACTGTACTTCTAGCCCCTCTAAGTTGCTTACGCCCCTTAAAGTTGCAGTTTCATTCTTCATAATAATTCCTCCTTATTTTTATATAAAAGCGCCTTTTAAGGTGCTTTACTCTACATTTACAGTAATAATACATCTACAATTAATATCATGTTGCGGCTCTCCTATTAATCCCGGAGCCTTTCCTCTACTTCCATCAGGTAATATAAAATCTTCTTCATAGGGTATAGTCACGCCATGCATTGAAGCGTGTTGACTTCTTACTCTTTCATCTATTGAGCTTAGCCATGTTTTAGTCATTTTTACACCATGCTTTGCAATGC
>Ga0209537_1003609_pt1 | contig 14015 bp, 8 predicted proteins | sample BioPla4DNA1_FD_187698 | JGI IMG/M metagenome (GOLD analysis project Ga0209537, IMG submission 187698) | Biogas fermentation microbial communities from Germany - Plant 4 DNA1 (SPAdes) (version 2) | ecosystem: Engineered > Bioreactor > Anaerobic > Digestate | place: Bielefeld, North...
GTTGCGTAAATTCATTGAACCCTGCCTGCTTCTTTTTCTCAGAGACAGGCGGGCTTACGGATATGAGCTGATCGAGATGTTTTCCACCCTTGGTTTTGAAAGTGTGCCTGACCCCGGAGCTGTGTATCGCAACCTGCGGCGCATGGAGCATGAAGGATTTGTCAGATCACGCTGGGAATTGGCGGATTCCGGCATGCCCCGCCGCTTTTATGAGATAACCGAAGAGGGGGAATACGCCCTCAATGCCTGGGTAAAAATTATCGAAAAGAACAAAGAACTCCTTGAAGATTTCCTTGCCCGCTATTACAGGACTAAATGAAGACCGATCGGGCCCGATCAGCGCCGATCATCGGGACAGGTTGACCGCGCGATCACCCAACCTGTCCCGCCGCGCGACGCCGCGCGACCCCCCGATCGGCGCCTCCTTGAGCTTACAGGTTGTCCTGCAGTTCTTGGAGCACCTGTTTGTCAACAATCCTGGCCAGTGCCACCAGCAGCCTCAGGGCATTATTATAGTCATCCACATGAGCCACTCCAGTATGATCATGGATATAGCGAACCGGGATCCCGATCACCACCGATGGGACACCCTGACGGAACAAATGAATTTTACCCGCATCTGTTCCCCCTCCTGCCATCACATCCACCTGATAGGGGATATTGTTCTCCTCGGCAACCTTAACCACTAGATTACGGAAAGCTGTGTGAGGGATCATGCTGGCATCATAGAAACCGATGACAGGGCCTTTTCCTAAAAATGTGCGGGGAGCAACTTCTATATCTCCGCCCCCTGGTGTATCGGTGGCCACAGAAACATCCACCACCAGGGCAAGGTCCGGCCGTACCACATCGACACTTGTGGTAGCACCCCTCAGGCCAACCTCCTCCTGGACGGTCATCACACCGTAGAAGGTGCTGGGGTGCTGAATCTGCTGCAGTTCCTGAAACAACTGCACCACCAGAGCGCATCCCACCCGGTCGTCCAGCGCCTTGGCCATAAAAGACTTCCCATTTTCACAGATATGGAAAGAACTGAAGGGGACAGCGGGGTCACCCTGTTTTACACCGGCCTTTTCCGTTTCCTCCTTGCTTGTTGAGCCGATATCGATATACATGGTTTTCAGCTTCACCGGCTTTGCCCTTTCCTCAGCAGTCAGGATATGGGGAGATTTTGCCCCGATTACCCCGACAACCCTGCCGCTACCGGTGAGGATCTCCACCCGCTGGGCGAGCAGCACCTGCTCCCACCAACCCCCCAAAGGCTGGAACTTGATAAAGCCATCATCGGTGACCCTTGTGATGAGAAAACCGACCTCATCCATATGGGCAGCCACCATAACCCTGGGATGTTCATCTGTGCCCCTTTTGACAGCCACCAAACTCCCCAAGTAATCTGTAGTAAGCTCTGTTGACAACGGAGCAAGGTATTCTTTTAGAACCTTCCTGATAGGGCCTTCAAAACCGGAGACACCCGGTGTTTCGGTCAAAGTTTTCAGCAACTCCACTGTTTTTTCTTCCATTTAAAAACCTCCCGGATATAATGCTGGCTATAATGCTCCAGGATTATTTTTCTTCCCCTGCCCCCTTTTTATCCCCGCCCGACCCGCCCATTCAGGTGCCCCATTCACCCCATTCGGTGCCACCATTCGGTGCCTCCCATTCGGTGCCAGGCTTGCGTTTTTGCTTTATTCAACAACAGATTACCTGAGCGGGCGATCGGATTTTGTTGCCTATGTCTTGACTGAACAAACTTTTTTTCAGACTTCTGACTTCTGGCTTCCGACCTCTATTTCAGCTAGGTTTGCTTTATTGTTTGATCATAAGGGGAATACCGTTTTTGTGGTTCCTTCTTAAGCAACAGAAACCTTTTTCCAATGACCAACGACCAACCACTAAACCCTAACGACCAAATTGACCGATCACCGGGACTGTCCCTCTGCGCGACGACCGATCACTGGGACAGGTTGACTGCGCTATCACTGGGACACGATCACTGGGACAGGTTGACTGCGCGATCACCCAGCCTGTCCCGCCGCGCTACGCAAGCAATGAGTCAAAGTCACCGTCCCCTTGACTCACCGTCCCCTTGACTCAGATCAGCGGGACTGTCCCCCTGCGCGATCTGCCGCGCCGATCGCCATGCCGTTCGACCAGTTGCGAAAGACCGATCCTCCCGCCGCAACGCCGCGCGGAACAGTCCCCTGCGCGATCACCAGAACCGTTTCCCGTACGACGCAGCGACAATCCTCCAGTAGCGAAAACCACTTACATAAGCTCGTACCCCCGTTTACGCCATGAGGACGGTTGTCAAGGCCAGGCCAAGGCCAGGGCATATAAAAACATGGTAATATTTGACAAACACCTTTATTGCAGGTAAAATATTCAAAGGCCGACCCTATGGTCGGCAAAAACAGTAAGGCCTTGCGAGCTCTGATCAGCTTTGCGGTTTCGGAGTTGTTTCTAGCTAACAGAACTAAACCCGGTGCTGAAGGTTCCGGAGCGCCCTTAGGCCTCGGACCAGCCTTGCGAAAGGAACTAGCAAGACAGGACAAACCACTGCTCTTTATTAACTGTTCATTATTACCGGAATAGTAAATCACCTGAGAAGTCAATCAACCGGACAATTCAATCTACCAGACAATTCAACCTACAGGGAAAGTCTCCGACAAACTCGTCCGATAAAGATATTGGAGGTGTTGTTATGGCCTCAAAAAGGGAGCGGATTCTGAACGCAGCAGAGGCACTCTTTGCTGAAAAGGGGTTTGCTGCTGCCACTGTTGAAGAGGTGGCTAAACGGGCGGGGATCGGCAAGAGCACTGTATATGAGTACTTCGGCAGCAAGGATGAAATCTTCCGGCAGACTCTCAAAGCCGGGCTGGAGAGTTATCTGGATGCCATGAAAGGCCGCCTCAAGCAGCCCTGTTCGGTAAGAGATGTGCTCACAGCTATTGGAACTGCCCATTTCAACTTCGTCAAAGAACACACCTTCACTGCCCGCCTGCTGGCAGATGAATACAACGATACCCCCTGGGCGCGCCAGTGGCTGCTGGGGCTGCGGGAGCGGCGCATTGCCATGTTTTCTTCTTTGATCAGACAGGGAATAGCAGAGGGGGAGTTTCGCCTGGTGGATCCCCGTATGGCAGCAGAGGTGCTGCTGGGGGTTTTAAATGCTTTGTGCGCCCCTCTGCTCTATGGGAAAAAAAGTGGGAATAACAAGGGTGCTGTAACCCTTGAACGCTTTCACAGGGGAATTGCCATCTTTTTTGAGGGGATATTGGCCAAATAAGACCGATCACCGGGACAGGTTGGGTGATCGCGCGGAGGGACAGGATCACACTCGGTGCCAGGCTTGCTTTTTTGCTTTATTTAGAAGGTACAACACTGACTAACACCGAAGTTATTATCCGGTACCCGGCTTGCGACCAATAGGTACAGGTTCAAGACATAGGTAACACATTTGGTTCAGGACATAGGTAACACTATATCCTTTCCGGAATAGTGTAAAACGAGCTACCTACTACTAACCACCAACTTGCCAGGCTTGCGTTTTTGCTTTATTTAAATTAGTGAGTCAACCCTTCAGACTTCTGACGTTCTGCTTCTAACTACTGATGGCCATTCTTTTTCCGACTTCAGACCTCTGGCATCTTACTTCCGTTTCAGCCGGGCTTGCGTTTTTGCTTTATTCAACAACAGATTACCTGATCGGATGATCGGATTTTGTTGCCTATGTCTTCACCGAACAAACTTTTTTTCAGACTTCAGACTTCTGGCTTCCGACCTCTATTTCAGCCAGGCTTGCTTTATTGTCTGATAGGATTATAAGGGGAATACCGTTTTTGCGGTTTCTTCTTGAGCAACATCACCTAACGGTGTCAGGCTTGCTTTTTTGCTTTATTTAACAGCCTGTCCGTAGCTAACACCGGGCTGTATTGCCTGCTATTTTCCAACGACCAACCACTAACCACCAACGACCAAATGGGCCGATCACTGGACAGGTTGACCGCGCGATCACTGGGACAGGTTGACTGATCGGGTCCTATCAGCGGGACTGTCCTCCCGAGCGTTCACCCAACCTGTCCCGCCGCGCTACGCAAGCAATGAGTCAAAGTCACCGTCCCCTTGACTCACCGTCCCCTTGACTCATTGACTCACCCCCGCGCCGGGGGACAGGTTGACTGATCGGACCGATTGCCAGACCGATCACCGGGACTGTCCCCCTGATCGCGCGCTGATCGTGTAGTAAATTCCCGCCCTCCTGATTTTTCCATAAAACGGGAAGGACTTTAATTGAGGTTGTAGAATTTAATGAAGTATAACACCCCAACTAAAGAAAGGTGTGGTAATATGCTGCGGGTTGCGGTAGCAGGCTGCTACAGCACCAACAACCCATATGAGGAAGCGGAGCTCACAGCAATAGTTTCCGCTCTGCGGGCGCTCTCACCAGGTATAGAGATAACCGTATTTTCCCACGGGCGGCGAAAAACAGACCAGCTGCCCGAAGTGCGTACAGCCAACCGCTGGAACCCGTTTCGGCTCGTTTATTCACTCCTGCACGCAGACATGGTTTTGAGTGAAGGAAACATCAGGGACGACCAGGGGATATGGCCGCTGATCAGCCACTTCGGGATTCTGGCTCTGGCCAGGTTTTTCGGCAAACCGGTGGTTTCTTACGGCCAGGGAGTGGGTCCGCTTAAATCCCTTCTGGGACGCAAACTGGTGCGCTCAGCCTGCAACAAAATCGACCTGATCACAGTGCGGGACGGGCTGTCAAAGGAAATCCTCCTGGAAATAGGGGTTGACCATCCCCCTGTTGTGGTGACCGCGGACCCGGTGTTCACCATCAATCCTGCCCAGTTTGATAGAGAGTTGGGACGCACCCTGTTGGATAGGATACGCTCCCAGTCACTGTACGATTCCCATGACACCTGTATCGATGGCACAGCTGTACAGAGAGCCATCATTGAGAATAATGCAGAAAATGCAGCAGATGCGACAAAAGAAAACCTTGGGGAACCCGTATCGCCCGCTCTGAGCAAAGCAACCGCCACAAGAACAGATGCCCAAAACAATGCAGCTGAACCAGACGAGGAAGCTGCCTCAAGAAAAACAGATGCCCTGGGCAAAAAAGCTGCCCTGAACAAAGCAATTGCACCAGACAAGACAGCTGTTTCAAGCAAAGCAACCGCCCTAAGCAAAGAAACCGCTTCGAGAAAAACAACTGAATCAGGCAAAGCAACTGCCCTAAGCAAGACAACCGCTCCGAGCAAAGTAACTACCCAAAGCAAAGAAGCTGCCCCGAGCAAAACAGCTGCCTCAAATAAAGCAGCTACCCCGACCAAAGCAACCGCACCAGGCGAAGCAACCGCCTCGAACAAAGCAGCTGCCCTGAGCTTGAACAGCAGGCATCAGGCAGCAAGAGAGGCATCAGGGGGGGAAGCCCTCTCCATATGCGAAAAACAGGGGGCTCCGGCCAGGAAACAGGAGGCCTCAGCAGCCCAGCAAGGCTCCGCAGCCCGGGCCTCCGCAACCGCGCCCCAGCCCGCTCAATCATTAACAACAGTAAAGGACAATGAAGCAGCCACAGGGGAACCGAGGCCTTTGTTGGGTGTTATTCTCCAGAATATAGAGGACAATGAGCAATACAAGAAAACCATTGCATCCGCTGCCGACCGTTTGGTTCAGGACGGATGGGAGGTTCTCTTCATTCCCTTTGATTTTGCTGCAGACATACATGTCTGCCAGGAGGTCAGCTGGATCATGCAGCAGAAAAACCTTCTGCTGAAAGAAAAACTCTCCCTGCTAGAATGCTTCAGCCTGCTGGGAGAGCTGGACCTGCTGTTGGGGATGAAGCTTTCCGCTTTGAAGATGGCTTCTGTGATGCGCACACCCTGTGTGGGTGTTGCCCTTGATAATAAAATATCGAGATTTTTGGAAATGACCGGACAGACATCTGCCGGCACCCTGGATGACTTGCAGGATGAAGAGCTGTACCACAAGATTAAAGGAGCCTGGGAGGAGAGAAAGGAAACCATCAACCACCTGGATCAGCTACTGATCCAGCTGCGCCAGCAGTCCTGGGAGTCAGCAGGGATCACCCTGAGTTTCTTTTACTCCCGTCAGCCCAGCAAAAGATATAACAGCCGTCATACCGGGCGCAGCGAACATCAAGGAAAAGCAGGCAGGGCCGCCCACCGCTGACGACCGGGACCACTCGGTGCCAGGCTTGCTTTATTGCTTTATTTGAACTATCACCGCCGATCAGGTAGACGACCGATCACCGGGACAGGTTGTGTGATCGGACCGATCAGAGGGAATCAGTGGGGGGAATCAGTGGGGCAGTTTGACCGATCGCTGACCGATCACCGGGACAGGTTGACCGCGCGATTACCCAACCTGTCCCCCCGCGCGATCAGGGGGACAGGTTGACTGGTCGGACATTCCGCGGTCGGTGCAAGGCTTGCTTTTTTACTTCATAATGTGACAGGGGAACAGAGTTCGCGTCATCAAGCACACATGTCACAGCAGTGAGTCAAAGTCACTGTCCCCTTGACTCAGCAACAAGTCACAGGAGTGAGTCAAAGTCACCGTCCCCTTGACTCACTTGACTCACCAAGGTCCCGGCCTTGCGGCCAGCATTGGTATGCCACTGAACAGTGTTCCCCTGAACGGCATCCCCTCCGGCGCTGGGTATGACATTGCTGTGGTGGACGGGTGGAACCGTTCCCCTGATCAACGTTCCCTGTTCGGCATTCTCCCAGCTCGGCCACCAGTTCCGGCAAAACGGCGGTTTTCTTCACTTTTTGGTATAATATTGGTAATATTCATATAACAATGATCAAGGAGTGAACGATGTGACAAGGGAAGAAGCACTGAAATTGGTTAAGGAGAAGGTTCAGACCCCTGAGCTGATCAATCATATGTTGGCTACAGCTGCCATCATGGAAGGGTTAGCCAAACGGCTGGGAGAAGATGAGGAGAAATGGTACCTGACCGGCCTGCTGCATGATATAGACTACGAGGTGACAAAAGACGACCCGGACCGCCACAGCCTTGTAGCTGCGGAATGGCTAGAAAAGGAAGGGCTCGACGAGGAAATGGTGCATGCTGTGAAAGCCCACAACAACCATGAGGGAGTGGAGCGCACATCACTCCTTGACAAAGCCCTTTACTATACGGATCCACTTTCCGGACTAATCACTGCAACAGCTTATGTAATGCCCTCCCGCACCCTTGCAGAAGTCAAGGTAAAATCCATCAAAAAGAAGTTTAAAGACAAGTCATTCGCCAGGGGAGCCAATAGGGAACAGATCCGCGGTATCGAGGAACTAGGCATTCCCCTACAAGAATTCTTTGAAATCGCCCTGAAAGCAATGCAGGATATCGCCCCAGACCTCGGCCTCTAACGACCGAATATACCCACTCGGTGCCAGGCTTGCTTTATTGCTTTATTTGAACTATCACCGCCGATCAGGTAGACGACCGATTACCGGGACAGGTTGTGTGATCGGATCGATCAGAGGGAATCAGTGGGGCAGTTTGACCGATCGCTGACCGATCACCGGGACAGGTTGACCGCGCGATCACCCAACCTGTCCCCCCGCGCGATCAGGGGGACAGGTTGACTGATCGGACATTCCGCGGTCGGTGCAAGGCTTGCTTTTTTACTTCATAATGTGACAGGGGAACAGAGTTCGCGTCATCAAGCACACATGTCACAGCAGTGAGTCAAAGTCACCGTCCCCTTGACTCATCTATTCACCGGAATAGGGGTTTTCTTATGAATGACCGGGGGAAATTTAAAGGAAAAATCAAGCTCAGACTACCGCTTAAGGTGCGCCGCTTTATCCATGAAATAAAAATTGCGGCGCGCTTTGCTTCATCCCGGGCCAAACAAAAGCAACAAAATTCGCCCCGTTCTTACATACACCCCAACATATACCCTGAAATTGACCCCGATATAGAACCCATTATAAGCCCCAATACAGAGGAGAAAAGCAGCGGCGGCCTAAACATCTTTATCCGTGCCATAAAACGTGCTATGAAAAAGCTGGGTTTCGCATCCGATAGAGACTATTTAGAGAAAAGGCAGGGCGCGATCACCCAACCTGTCCCCCCGCGCGATCACCGGGACAGGTTGACTGATCGGGCCCCCGAACAGACCGATCACCCAACCTGTCCCTCCGTGCGATGTCCCCTCGCGCGATCAGGGGGACAGGTTGACCGATCGGTGGCCGATCACCGGGACTGTCCCCCTGATCGGACCAATGCGCAAGGCCGGTTTGACCCCGCCTCCGCTGCGCAGAAGCCCGGCGAGCAGCGGGCCGATGCCGATACCCCGGCCGATATCCCACATGCCGATACCCCGGATGCCGATACTGCGGCCGGCAACAGTACGGCCGGCACCAGTACAGCCGACGCGCCAGCCGTAGACACCCCAGCCGTCGCCACCCTGGCCGTCACCAGCACCGCTGCCACTAACATCCTTTCTCTGGACGTCCTGGCGGCGCTACTGCTGGGTATGCTCCTTTTTATTTCGCCTTTATATTCCTTTGTTTTATCCCGGGAACCGCTGCCCGCTTACATGCTGGCAGCTGTGGCCTTTGCTGTTCACGCTTGCAAAAAGATACGCAAAGGAAAGCTGGATCTGTTCACAAGCCGGCTGAACACAGCGCTCTTCATCCTCCCGTTGCTGGCCTTATTCTCCAGCATCGCAGCCTGGGAAACAAGAGGAGCTGTAGGGCTTTTTCTCCTGCTTTCATCCTGTTTTGCAGCCTACTGGTTAACCTCATCCCTTACGGGTTTCGCCGCTGCCCGGGGGCTTCTCCTGGTTATGACCGCCGGCGGAGCAGCGGCATCTATCCTGATGCTCACCCCCATTGCACAGGGGAACATAGCAGACGAAGCGCTGTACAGCCTAGGCGCCCTGCTGGCAGCCTCATATCTCTGCTGCACTTGTATAATGTCATATTATGAAACAATGCCGAATCAGCCCTATTTAACAACAAATCCAACAACACTTATTAACCCCACCCTCTTTACGGCGGGTTATTTTCTTCTTATGTCTGTCATAGCTTTAGGCTCTGTTTTGACCTATACAGTTATCTTACTGGGGCTCGCCCTTCTCCTATATGGGCTGACCCCAGCTATGCGCAAGAACGCCCTGGGCATTTTGCTGATTCAGGGGGCATCAGTATTCCTGGTTATAAGGCCTGTGCAGGAATCACTGGCAGCAGGCAGCGGCATATCGGGTTGGCTCTGGGCTGGGGCAGGCCTTCTTCTTTCTGCGGCAATGCTGGACACCTGGCACCGCCTGAAAAAGTACGCCGAACCCAATCCCGGTAAAAAACCCTATCCCGACAAAGCCCCCCATCCTAGCAATGTACTCTATACTATCCATGAACCCCATATCAGCAAAGACCCCTATACAAACAAAGAACCAGACAAAGAACTCCATAGGAGGGGCACCGAGGAGCGCCAAACCCAGGGGAACCCCCGCCATTTTGGGAATAACGGCTCGGCGAGAGAGTTCGACAACCGAACTGCCCCTCAAGGGAACCTCCGCCTTCCTTGGAGCCATTTTGGGAATGCCGGCTCAGCAGGCAACTTCGAAAACAGGACAACCCCTCAAGGGAACCCCCAAGGGCCCCCCCAAGAAAAACCCCCTAAAAGGGCCACCAGGCGCTTGAGACCTTGGGTAATTCCAGCTGCGGCTGTTCTCTTATTCCTGCTGATCCTGATCAGCGGCTCTCAAAACATCCCACTGCTGACCAAACAGACAGCCGGGCTGCAGCCTTACCCCCTGGCAGAACTGCTGCTCAGGTCCAGGGACGCGCTCAAAGCCATGGCCACAAGCCCCGGCACCTTACTGCTGGGAGCCGGTGGCGGCGGCTGGCCGGCACTCTCCCACTTGCACCAGAGCTTTTATTATGAGGCGCCTGTTCCCGGCGCATTCCTGCAGGCCGGTGTGGAGTTGGGTATCTTCGGGCTCCTCGCATTCTGTGCTGCCTGGGGCATTTTCATAAATAAAATGAAACAACTTTTCAAAACAAGCCGGCTCAGCCCTCATTCTATAGCGCCTTCTATAACAGGCAGCGCAAACCAGTTCAACCCACATTCAACAATCCGTTCTACAACAGGCATCACAAACCGGCTCAAGGCACATTCAATAACACCACATTCAATTACACCTTTTATAACAGGCAGCAGCGCTGAGCCCAGCAGTGAACAAAAAGCGGTGAGCACTTCCCATACAGGCTGCCTCAAACCAAGTATTTCTAGACTCAGCAGCGAACAAAAAGCGGTGATTACAGCTACAGCGGCAGGAGCCCTGGCCTTGGGCTGCCACTTCATCATCTGGTGCGGCTTTTCTCCGGCAGCATCACTTTACCTGTTTGCCTTTTTTGGATTAGAGAATTGTTTGAGCAGCTGTCTGGCTCCCCTATCCCATGCCAAGAGAGCAAAAACCGTACATATCAGCTTTAATTTCCGCCGGCCTCAATCTCTCCGCTGGCTCGAACTCATCCCCTGGCCCGAATTTATCCGCCGTCCCGCATTATTACGCAGGCTCAAATTTACCCGCCGGCCAAAGCTCAGGTTGCCCAAGCTCCGTCTGCCCCGGCCGCCGTTACTCCGGTTGCCCAAACTCCAGTCCTCTCAGCGGTGGTTGCCCAAAATCCGTCTGCCCAAAGTGATTATCACAGGCACTTGCCTGCCCAAAATAACACCCAAAGCCTTTTCAAAAATAAATATCGGCGCCTATCTTCCTAAAATAACACTGTCCAAACGCCGCCCCCACTTTAAGTTGTTCGGACAGACTGTTTCCTTATGTTCCCTTCTCCGCCTCCCTTCAGCCTGGGCCAAAGCCAAAGCCGCAGCCAACAGCCGAGGGCTGGCCACAAATACAGCCGCCAACACAGCCACAAAAACAGCTAGTTACCTAGCAGTCCTGGCTGCAGCAGCGCTCATCTTTACCCTTTCCTGGGGCATCTTGATGGGAGAGAGAGCCGCCCGCACAGCAGAGCATGCGCTGGAAAAGGGTGACATCATGGCAGCTTTACATAACATGGAAAAAGCCGCCCGGCGGGATCCCTTCAACTCAACCTATCACAAACAACTGGGGATGCTTTACCTGGAGAAAAGCCAGAATGCCCTGCCAAAAAGCAGGACATCAACCGGGGATGCCGGCCAATCCTCATCCGGCGTTTTCCCTGAAACTCTAAATGGGGAAGGGAAGGGGGGATCAGATGAGCAGGAATACCTGAAAAAAGCAGTGTTTCACTTCCAAAGGGGGTTACGCCTCTCCTGGGGGGATGTGGAACTCAGAGTGCTTTATGCAGAGGCCCTCTTGCAAATGGGGGAAGTAGAGGAGGGTGCCGCACAGCTGAAAGAGGCCGTCAAACTGAGGCCTCTCCAGCAAAATCTCTATGAATATTTAGCACTGGGCTGCCTGACTGCGGGGCGTTTTCTGCTGGAACAGGCGCAAACCCCGGAAAAAGCGTCGCAGGAAACCATTGATAAGACCCAGCAAAAAACCGTGACAATAATCCCGGACAAAACGCAGCCAGAAAACCCTGAAAGAGATCCGCAAAAAACCTTAACAGCAACCCTGGACAAAAACCTTAAAGAAAGCCTGAACGAGCCAACGGTAATGACCCAACAAAAAACCCTGGAAACGACTTCACAAAAAACCCTGGGCACAACTTCACAACAAACCAAAAAAACAAGCCCAGAAACAACCTCACAACAAACCTTCAACGAGCCGCTTGCAAAAACCCTGCAAACCGCCCCGTCAAATGCCGCATTGCTCACTAAAGCCCGCTCCTACCTGAAAGCTGCTCTCCAGGTGCCTGAAGAACTGGAAAAACGCCGCGCTCGCATAAACAAAAAACACCTTATCTACTGGAGGGGCTCCCCTTACCTGGGCATTACCCCAAAGATCCGGCTGTACAGCGGGGAGGCGGCAGCCCTACTGGGAGACTGGCCGCAAGCTGTCCATTATTTGAATGAAGCCGCCCGGGATGCATCCCTAAGGCCTGAAGCCTTGCTCTGGCAGGGGCTGGTGCTGAAGAGGACAGGCCGCGGCCAGGAGGGTGAAACCCTGATCAGCAGAGCCTTGCAAGAAAAACCGGAACTGGCAGCTGAACTGAATAAGCTGGAAGAGCTCCTTTTTGGGTAATTGGCTTTCTGTAATATTCTCCTGCTCCCAGCGCACAGCGGCTTATTCTGCGGCCTATTGTTCCAAACTCCAGCTGCCCACACTGCCCCAGCGCTTACGCTGCGCCTGAAACACCTTACCCCAGCCCTTCAATTGCTCAAAGCTCCAGCCGCCACGCTGCCCCAGAATATAGGCTTCCTCACTTCTCCTCCTAGCCCTTCAAATTGCTCCAAGCCCCAACTGTCTATCTTAATGCCTTGTTATCCTCTGAGCCGTTGTCTCTCCACTCCTCCCGCCGCTGGCCAATAACATCCCCTCAATCCTCCCTCGGAAAACACCTCTCCCTGTACTGGCATTTGACACAGCAATATTCAGGCGGCCTTTCTTTCACCTGGCAGACTGACCAGGTGCTGCCCTCTCCCTTCAAAGCCGCTGCCTCCCTCTCCACCAACTCTGCTGACAGAATCATATCCCTCACCCCGGAATAGCGGTGCAGTACCAGCAGAGAGCTTCCATCGCGAAAATAGATGCGTGTCCCCCGCTGCCGGGTAGGGGTAATCTCCGGCACAAACTCCCGGATCTTATCCTTAACTATATAAGCCCTGGTGCCGTCATCCTTGACCCGGGCCTCCCGGGCTCTTACAGGCAGAAGGACAAGGCCGGGGCGAATAGCCACCGGGATGGCATAACAGCGCCCGCACACCCGGGAAAAAGCCAGGCGTGCCACCTGCAGATCCAGTAAAAAGGCCCGGCACAGCTGCACCAGCAGTGTTTTCGTCTTCAAAGGGCTGAAGAAAGCGTCTTTTCCTTCCAGAAGGATACTGGTGCCGTTGGTGCCGTCAGCGGCGTAAACCGGAACAAGCCCCATCAACTGGGGCCAGATCTTAGTAAAATCTATCTTTGCCAATGGTTACCACCTCCTTGTCCAGCAGTTTAACCAAACATTTGTTCGGTGTCAAGGCGCGGAAGACATAGTTCCCTCAACGATAATGGCAGGAAAACCAGCCCTTTTAAGCTTTTCTACCATATTTTCAGCATTTTTCCGTATTTTGTAGGCCCCCACCTGAACCCGGTAGATCTTCACCTGGCTACCCTCCGGCTGGCTGCGCAGAGCACCCTCCAGCTGGCTGCGAAAGGCAGCCATGGAAAAATGCCGCCCCGGACAGGCGGTCGCCGCACCAGGCACCTCCTTGTGCCCCAGCACATTGGCCAAGGTCACCCGGTAACGTTCCATCAGCTCCTGTACAAGCTTAACAGCAGCCTTTTCCTGGGCAGGGAGGGGTGGGTGGTTTTCCATATTCCCGATCAGGGCAACACCGATCCCCTTCTGGTTCATCCCAGCTGCCTTACAATGGGCACCCACCAACTCCAAACTCCTGCCTGGCACCACCTTTCCATCTCGTTCGATCACATAATGGTAGCCGATATCCTGCCACCCCAGAGAGAGGTGGTAGCGGCGCACCTGAGCGGTGTCCTTTTCCTCAGCCCCGGTGTGATGAATGATGATATAGCTCCAATTTCCCGGCAAACTCTCCACCTCCTTAAGGTTATTTCCGATGATTGGCTGGCCATCATACCCTCCTTAATGGGTTATCTCGTAGGGGCCACCGGACATTTCCCCATCGTAAAATTGCCATCATACCCTCCTTAATGGGTTATCTCCGCTGTTCCCCTTCTGGCATCCATTTCCGGCTGGTGCAGGTAGATGGATAAGGACTGCTCCAAGCGGGTGATGGCTGCGGTCAGGGAATCCAGCTTGTGTTCCAACCTTACTAAAAGGTAAATAGCTACCAGCATGGGAAAGCCGTAATTTCCCACCTGCATCCAAATCTCCTCCATTTTAATCCCTCCTTCTTAA
>Ga0209537_1003611_pt1 | contig 14002 bp, 15 predicted proteins | sample BioPla4DNA1_FD_187698 | JGI IMG/M metagenome (GOLD analysis project Ga0209537, IMG submission 187698) | Biogas fermentation microbial communities from Germany - Plant 4 DNA1 (SPAdes) (version 2) | ecosystem: Engineered > Bioreactor > Anaerobic > Digestate | place: Bielefeld, North...
AACAGCTTTCACGGCATAAACGCTTATTGTTGTTGGGTGTCTGGCTGGTTGCTGTTTAACAACCGAGGCAATTTACACACTATTTTGGACTTGACTTTTTTAATAAAATGCTCACTTTAATGTGGGCATTTTTTATTTATAGAAATTGTTGAATAATGAAGTTCAAAAATTAAAAAAATATTTTTCTTACTAAATATAAGTATATTTTACCTATCCGCAAAACCAGCTAGTTAATAAAATACTAATATCAGATTGAGGAAAAACGGAAATTGGGCAGAATTAAGTGTTTTCACTGAAGACAATAATTTTATTGATTATTGAGTTTTAAAAAAGTAAGGGGGTTAAAAAATGAACGAACAAGTACAAGAAAAAATCGGCACTTTTGAACAGGCGGATATCGATAGCAACAAGACAATGGCAGGCCTTGCTTACCTGATTTTCTTCCTGCCGCTCATAGTTTGTCCCCAGTCAAAATATGCGAAGTTTCACGCTAATCAGTCGTTGATACTGCTCATTTTTGCGATTATGGGCAATATCATCTTAGGGATCATCCCAATCATCGGATGGATATTATTGCCTGTTTTTGCACTCCTTGTTTTTATCTTAGCCATAATGGGTTTGGTCAACGGTTTTAGTGGCAAAGCCAAAAGGCTGCCCCTCATCGGGAAATTTGACATTTTGAAATAGCTTTGAAAGTTATCAGCATTACAAGTGATTAAGAACACAAAAGCCCTGCAGGTGTGGAATATATACATATAATATTTATAGAATTATATAAAAAGCCGGTGTATAATCGCCGGCTGATTTGTTTTTTGGTATTATTTACTCTCAAATGCTTTTTTTAGGGAAATAATGTTATAATAAAGATATATGTTGATATATATTATAACATACATAATTTTGTCGGTTGCTGAATGAGTTAACCGCAGAAGTTATAAAACCGTGGAGAGGAGTATAGTATTATGAAACGCTTTTCCATGAATATGAGTATCAAGTGGCGAATTACTGTTTTATACCTTATTATTGTGTTGATACTTACAAGTGTTCTTACGGTGGTACTATACAATCTGACATCATCATTGCTGATGAATGAAGCGATTGACAGCGCATATAATGCAGCAGTGGAAGCCAGCAAATTAATAGATGTGGATGAATTTGTAAAACTTAGGACCATGGAAGATGAAGCTACTGATTCATATATCTCAATGAGAGAAGCCCTTGTAAAAGTTCGTGAGATAAGTGGTGCAAAATACGTTTATACTATGAGAAAAACTGACGAAGGGGATTTTATGTATGTGGTAGATGGTTCTTCCGATGAAGATTTTTCACACATTGGCGAAACTGAAGAATCTGCGCCGGAATATGAACAGGCATGGAACGGTGAACCCTTTAAAGAAAGCATGGTTTTTCATGATGAAAAATGGGGAGCTCTTATCAGTACATATCATCCAATAAAGGATAAGGCCGGGACGGTTGTAGGTATTATAGGAATTGATTACAGTGTTGGAACGGTAATGGAGGGCCTTGTAAGGTTCAGAAATATATGTTTTGCCATAATGGCCATAGTTGCCGTGATAATTGTGGTAAGCGGATTATTGTTGTCTGACAGTATTTCGAAACCGATAAAAAGAGCTGCTAACTATTCAAAACAACTGGCAGATTTAAACCTTGGAATAGAGGTTTCTGAAAAAGAACTAAGACGAAATGATGAACTTGGGGAACTGGCGCAATCGTTAAACAGCATTAGAGAAAACTTTCTAAGTATTATTACTAAAATAAGGGATTCGGCTGAACAGCTGGCAGCCACCTCACAGGAAATGACTGCATCATCAGAGGAATCATCAAATGCTATAGATGAGATAGCCAGAGCGGTTGAGGAAATTGCCAAAGGTGCGTCAGAACAAGCCCTTGATACAGAAACAGGTGTTTCAAAAGCGGTATCATTGGGTAATACTATCGATAAAGATGCTGAACAGGCCAATTATATTAACAATGCTATTCATAATGTTATAGAATTTGTACAGGACGGACTAGCTGAAATTGAAAATCTGACTAAAATCACTGAAGAGAGCAATATAGCAAACAATACTATTTCCGATGTCATCATGAAAACAAACGATAGCGCTCAAAAGATAAGCGAAGCCAGCAATCTTATTGCTTCTATCGCAGAGCAAACAAATCTTTTGGCTTTAAATGCTGCAATAGAGGCTGCCAGAGCAGGAGAATCCGGGAGGGGCTTCGCGGTTGTGGCGGATGAGATAAGGAAACTGGCGGAACAGTCAAAGAATTCCATAGTAACAATCGAGCAAATAGTTGAAGAACTGCAGATAAATTCACAAAATGCGGTAAACGCTGTGGAAAGGGTAACCCAAATCACAAAAGAACAGACTGAAAGCGTTATAAAGAGTGAGGAAAGATATAGAATGATTGATGAGGCGATGAAAGCTTCTCAACAAGCAATTATCGAATTGAATACATTAGGACAGGAAATGGTTGAAATGAAAAATGCCATATTAACTACAATGGAGAACCTGTCTGCAATTGCACAAGAGAATTCTGCGTCTACTGAAGAAGTGACTTCCTTGGCTGAGCAACAAGCCACAGCCATAAAAGAACTCTCGGGTGTCAGCGAGAGTTTGGCACAGCTCGCCCAGGATTTGCAAAATACAATCTCAGAGTTCCATATGTAAAAAAGCCAAATCATCATACTAAAGAAGCAGTTAATAATTGTCGATATTAGTTCAAAGAGCAGCAGCTGCACAATTATAAAAATCCATTCTGAAAGAAAGTAATTAAGAAAATATTTAAGAAAGGAATGTGGGTATTATGCTTTGGAAAGACCAGTATAAACTTGGCGTTCCATTGATAGATGCGCAGCATAAAGAACTATTTGGCCGTGTCGAAGCGTTTTTGCAGGTGTTGCGGTCGGAGGATTCTTGGGAGAATAAAATCCCGAAGATAAATGAGACGCTTGAGTTTATGAAAAGGTACGTTGTAGAGCATTTCCATGATGAAGAAGAATACCAGTTAAGCATCAATTATCCCGGATATGAATTTCATAAACGGATACATGACGGTATGGTTGATTATGTGCAAGACGTTTCCAGGCAATTCGAACAATCTACTGATAACGAGCATTTGATGCAACAGTTGGGAGGCAGGTTGCTGGCATGGTTGATTAACCATGTAGCCGCTGAAGATCAGCGGATAGCGGATTATGCTAAAAAGGAAGGGATGAGCGGAAATGATGAATAATATTTACAAAGCATTTGTTGATGCAACACAAAATGTGTTTAATTTGATGCTTAACATTTCAGAGATTTCCGATCATCCGGCTGGGGATTTCAAATGTGATGACGAGATTGATATCGCTGTCAGCATAGCAGGTGACCTCCATGGAGATGTTATTTACCGTTTCCCAGTATCAACCTCTCTTAACATGGTGGAAATCATGAGCGGAATGCAGTTTGAGGAAGTTGACACCTTTGTCACCTCTGCCATATCGGAGATTGCAAATATCATAAGCGGTAATGTTCTTACTGCACTTTCAAATAACGATATGCAGTGCAACATATCAACGCCGGTGTTATACAATCCTGATGAAGCTCAGGATGAAGATAAGAATTATGAACTGCAAACCAACCGCTGCATTAGCACAACAATTGGTGAGATATGTTTAGAAATAAGATTGAACCGGACCTATTGACAGGTGTCAGGAGATGATGAACCCGTGTAGAAGAGAGCATAGGGCCACGATAAAGTGGCTCTTTTCTTTTGGGTTCAGAAACCATTTATTAAAAGAAAAGCCGGGCGTTTATAGAGCCCGGCATATACAGGTTTGTTGCTCAAAAGTCCTGATTAAATAGCGTTTCTTTCAACTGTTTCAGTTTTGATGTGCGTCTTTTCAGTCAACCCTTCTGCAACCTCATATAATCTGCTGTTTGTAAGAATTACGCTATTAATAAACTCTTCATAGGGTTTCTGGCATACATCAATGCAGCCAATCTGGCAGTTTTCGCCGTCATACCTTCCCAATGCCGGCTGATCATTCATAATAAAGTAGTGGGCGCCTACACAGTGGTTTGCTGATGCTGCATTTTCCATGTAATATCTGAAGGCTATGGCTCTGTCTTCCTGGCTGTTAACGGCCACAAGTCCGTTTGTCATAATACCGCGGTCCAGTGCTCCGAAATGAAATTCACCTATCATTACGGGCATTCCGGTGGCCTTTCCAACCCTCTCCAGCTCGCTGTACGGATCCAATCTGTAGCAGTTAATTGAGAATACATCAAAATGCTGGCAGCCGGAATACAGAAGTTCACTTGATATATAAGCATACCTCATACCAAGATTCAGATGGTACGGGTCAACCTTTTTAACCGCTTCACTAGGTATTTTTACATAACGTTCTATCATAATTCTTGAAAAGTCTGTCAGATCTTCCTCTGCAGCAGCTGAAAGGCTAGTTGCCTTTCTGATGGGTTTTTTCAGGTCGTCAAAGGAATCAAAGTCTGTGTTCCAGCTTGAGTTTAAGTTGTTAATATCTCCACCGTAACGCTCGGACAGGAACATGATGAGAGCGTCTTTGGAGGCAAGCTCACACTCGTTTTCCAGAACTTCTTCCGCTATATTCAATCCGTCAACAAATCCCCATATAGGTTCATTTCTCAGGAAGTATCCAATCATGTATCTGTCTCCTTCAAATGCTTTGAGCTGTTCAGCAAATACTGCTGAATTCCGTGTGTATTCATCGCTGAACACATCGGGAAAATCTCTGAAAACCTTTTTTTGGGTTGTGGGGAAGTTTTTCAGGGGCCATACATAGGGAAGCTTTGCATATCTTATGAAATCGAGGGAAGACCAATTGCCTATGGTGTTAAATCCCCATTCCAGCAGTCTGCGCTTTGTTATTTTTGCCCAGTTGTTCCACCATTCACTGCCGAAAGTCCTGATCAGATTTGCAACTCCGAAATTAAAAAAATCATATCCTTCATATATTTCTCCAATCTTCCATGCCTCACTGTATGTGCCTTCCTTATCCGGAAGCCAGGCAAACAACTTTTGGATGTCTTCAACATAACCGGCCTCACCAGGTCTGACACAATCAAGTCCGGAACTGAAAAAGGCATTTCCGTTGGGATCCACCAGCCACCATCTGCGTCCGTCATGCTCTGTTCTAAAGTACCCGGTTGCTTCAAACTTTTTGTTTTTCCATCCACCATAGCGACTCCAGTCATCATTAAAAAAGCCTTTAGGAATAGGTTTTTTTGCTTCTTCAGTGAGATATGCAGTCATCTCTTCCACGCTATGGGTTTTGCCTGGCCAATCAGAATAAGCAGGTTGTCCAAGCTCATCAACAAGTATTTTATCGGGAAGCGGGTATTCCGGTTCCACATCGGTAAGGTATACATTGGAGAGTCTGAGTTTCTGATCGCTTGGCCATTTGAATATACCGATACCGAACCTGTTTATTTCATCGACGCGGACCTTGTTACCTTTTACGACGGTTTTCAGTTTGCCGGGTGTTCTCTTTAGAAACATTTCCTGTGAGTTGAGAGCTGCAAGGGGGAATGATAGTCTGGTCTTCAATCCCGGCACGATACCTATAGTGACTTTCATATCGGGCTCGTCACTATCGTTCATGTATGTCCAGAACTCAAGGGCAATGCCCATAGCCCAACTTTCCAGATTGACAACATCGAGAACGATGTATCGGGCTTTTTTCCAGTCGGTTCCTCCCACTTTACCTTTTTGACCTGACAGCATAATCCGACCGCCTTCTTTTTCAGATTTGATCAAAATATTGTGCTCATCGGTATATTCAATACTGCAGTTTGAATGTGTGAACTCAGCCAAATTAAACAGGTGTTTCAATTCATAAACCCCCTTATTAATAATTTTGCTATAACACCTATATAATACCATATTATAGGCTGGAATATAGGCTAAACCAATTGAATATATTCAAATTTTCATTGAATTTAACTTTTATAAGTTTTTTTCATTGACAAATTTGATATTATCATCATAATATATAAGTATATTATAAAATACTTATATATGTCTTATTTGTGGTGTTTTATATTTTCCAGATAGCAAAATTATTCAAGGTAAAGGGGAGAATAGTATGAAAAAAGCAGTAGTAAATCAAAAAGAATGTGTAGCCTGTGGGGTTTGCGTAAAAACCTGTCCGCGTAAAGCTATAACCATATTTCATGGAATTTACGCAGATGTCAACGAAGATTTATGTATTGGATGCAGAAAATGTGAGAAAGCATGTCCTGCTTCGGTGATTCAAGTTGTGGAAAAGGAGGTTGCATCATGAAAAAATGGAACGATTATTTATGGATATTCTCTGCGGTATATATGATTTCAGGTTTTTTTAATATTCTGTTTGCCTGGATAGGACTTATCTGTTTCATTACTCCGTTATTGCTTTCGATAATAGGTAAGGGTAAAATATATTGCAACAGCTATTGTGGAAGGGGCCAGTTATTTGAATTATTGGGAAGCAGGTTGAAACTTTCTTCAAATCGCAGCATCCCTGCTTTTATAAGAAGTAAATGGTTTCGTTATGGGTTTTTAGCATTCTTTATGACCATGTTTGCAACAATGCTGTTTTCTACTTATTTAGTTTTTAACGGAACTAATGATTTAAAAGAAGTGGTTACTCTTTTATGGACGATTAAACTCCCATGGAACTGGACGAATACCAGTACAGTATCACCTTGGGTTGCACAGTTCGCTTTCGGATTTTACAGTGTTATGCTTACGTCCACGATTTTGGGGCTGATAACAATGTTTATCTTTAAACCCCGTTCATGGTGTGTCTATTGTCCCATGGGAACAATGACTCAGGCTATAAGCATACTTAAGTACAGAAAGAAGGGGATATAATTGGAACAGCATGCGAAAGAGGTGGCTGATCTGTTAAAGGTTTTGGCAAATCAGCATAGATTATTGATTTTATGCTATTTGATCGAAAGGCCGATGAATGTCAGTGAAATACACGAAAAAATACCTGCTATATCTCAATCGGCCTTGTCTCAACATTTAGCCCTGCTAAAGGCTCACGGTATTTTAGATTCTAATAAATACGGTCTTCAGAATGTTTATCATATAAATGATGACAGGATTAAAAAGGTTATACAAACATTAAAAGAAAACTATTGCCAACCCGAGGCATAATAAAAGGGTTGTGGAGACGGGACGGATATGGTAAAATATTCGAAATATTGATATATATGATACATGCCTTAGGCTAAATTATCTACAAATGTGTGTATGGATTCAGATGGTTACGCGGTTAGGGTGAAAAAGTGAATATGCGGGGAAGGTATGTACTTTAAATTGTTTATATTATCTTTTTTGATGAGAGGATGGTATAACAATGAAATTTAAGTTGTATACGGATGTGCATGAGTTTTACTATGATACCTATGATTTGTTAATGCGTCATGAGTCGCAGAATATGATCCTCCTTGGTAATATCATAATCGGACATGAAGGGAAGGATAAAACGGATTGGCGTGATCCCGCAAAATGGCTTATGGCAACCGTTTCGAATGAAAAGGGTATACAGCTTACTGCATTAATGACACCGCCGCATAATATCACTCTTTATGCAACGGACAATATAATTGATCCGGAAGCTATAAACTGTCTGATAGATGGTCTGGAAGGCTATGATATTCCAGGTGTGTTAACCGAAAAAAACTTAGCGGAGTATTTTGCCAGGGAATATACAGCCAGAAAGGGATTAACCTATAAAGTAACCATGGATCAGCGCATATATGAGCTTACAGAGGTAAACCCGGAAGTTAAACAGTTTGGCAAGGTTCGTTTGCTGGACGAAAGAGATATGTATTTTTTCCCGTATTGGGCAGAGGCATTTTATGCAGCAAGCAGTTATGGAAAAACAGAAATGAATATTCCGCAAGATGGAGAAGCATATCTCTACCGATTGTCAACAAGAAAGCTCTACGTTTTAGAAGTTGATGGGATACCTGTGTCTATGGCGGGGTATACGAGGGAATTGCAAACTGCTATCGGTGTAGCATTTGTATATACTCCTCCATATTTCCGGGGAAGGGGTTATGCTACCTCATGTGTAGCCCAAATCAGTCAAATGGCATTGGATAAAGGGTATACCAGGTGTGTATTATACACGGATTTGCTGAATCCAACCTCCAATAGTATTTATCAGAAAATAGGGTATAAGCCTGTTTGTGATTCGCTAATGTTGAAATTTGAATAATTGATATTGAACTATTACCGAATATTGAGGAATTGCTATGGACTTAAGAACAGTAATGTTAATGCTGGCAGTCGGATCATTTTTATTTGGCTTATTATTGGTAATATTTAAGTATCATAAGAAAAGCCCACAGGAAGTTCCTTACTGGATAACAGCAAAAATGCTGCAGGGTGGCGGTTCCCTTATGCTTTACCATAGGACAGCCACCTTTGATAGTTTTACATTACTGGCAAACGTTATTCTATTATTGAGCTGTGCCTATGAAGCATGGGCTATCCGGATTTTATCCGGGCAACGTGTAAATCGTCAGCTGCCCATTCTGACGTCTGCTGGAATTATACTGTTATGTTTGATAATATTGACCATTTTAAAGAGTACAATGATCATTATGGTCATGTAATGGGAGATGAATGTTTGCGAAAAGTTGGTCAGGCTTCGGCAAGCTGTATTAACCAAGGCGTTGATTTGGCAGCTCGTTATGGAGGGGAGGAGTTTGCCTGTATACTGCCTGATACGGACATTCATTCTGCAGTAAAAATAGCGGAAAGCATTCAGCAAAGGATTCAGGAGCTAAAGATTGTTCACGAAGCATCTCCTGTTTTGGAGTTTGTAACTGCAAGCTTTGGGGTGACTACAGTTCAATATTCACCAGAAATATCTCCATCGGATATTATAGCCATGGCGGATAAGCTGCTATATAAAGCGAAAGTTTCCGGCCGCAACAGGATAGAATACGCTGAATTCAAAGGAGATAAAGAAGCAAGCTAGTAGAGTATTACAAGCTTGTGCTTCTATTTCGTAAGAACAACGCAAATAGTTTCTCCCGAATCTGAATACTCCTTACCAGCTACATCGCCATAAAATTCAATGGATTTGAAACCTATGGGCTCTATTTCAGAAACAAGCGATTCCCTGGTAAAAAAGTGATTCCATATATTGTAACAATATATGGTGTCTTCGGTTATTACAATAGTCTGCGTTAATTCTGTTTTATCTTCGTCATCATATTGATATACGGATTCTAAGCATATATGGGGTTTATCGCTCCAAAATCCGCTCTTTTCACTGTAATACCATGAACGACTTTCAGGTTTTCTCATACGGGGTGTAAAAACATCAAAAATAAACTTACCGTTCGGCTTCAGTGCCTGGTATACTTTATTCAACAGCTTTTGTCTGTCTGAGATTGCTAACACTGCATAATCACAATATATCAAAGTTATAACATCGAACTGTTCTGTATAGGCTATTGTCAGGTAGTCCTTGTAATAGTATTGGATGTTACTTTTATTAAACAACGTTTGTTTTTTCGCGTATTCGACGGAACGCTTTGAAAAATCGATACCTGTTACTTTATAGCCTGCCTTATGAAATCGTTCCGCATATATTCCCGGTCCACAACCTAAATCCAATAATTGTTGAAACATTGTGGGAGGAGCAATGGATGCAATCCAGTCTACTGATTTATCAACAAAATCATGGCTTCGGGTTGCTGCGTTTCTGTCAGGATCGAGGTGTGCTTCAAGCATTCCTTTCGATATATGCTCATCATCCCAGAATTTACCTGTACTTGGAGCATAGAGTTCTGGCTTTTTTAAGTATTTTCTTAATTCGTTGAACATATATTACTTCCTTTCATACAAGCTGCTGGTCAAGCGGAAACAATTATAGTAAGATTATTACAATGGTTGTATTTTCCACAAGAATAGATAACCCTTCACAATTTACAGCGATCCATATGCTAAACGATCTGTATAACATTATAATATAGTTATAACAGTTTATAAATTAACATAGCAAAAAAAGTAAAAGATTTTTTCTTTACTTAAGAGGCAATTGTGATAACAAAACCTACAGTGAAAGGCACAAAAAGTCGGGAATAGCTCTTATATAAGTTTTATAATAAGATCACAGCTGGAGAGGGGAATATACTACAATGAAGTGGATAGAGGGGATTCAAAACGCAATTGAGTATATCGAGGATAATCTCACGGGTGAACTGAAAATTGAAGAAATTGCAGAAAAAGCATATGTTTCAGCGTTTCATTTCCAGAGAATTTTTAATACACTGTGTGGTTTTACCGTAGGAGAATATATTAGAAATCGCAGGCTTAGCATGGCAGCACAAGAACTTTCCAAAGCAGATGCAAAGGTAATTGATATTGCTATTAAATATGGTTATGATTCTCCTGACAGTTTTGCCCGTGCGTTCACCAAATTTCATGGTATTTCTCCTTCGGCAGCTAAATTAAAAGGTGCAAATCTGAAATCATTTGCGCGGCTCAAAATTAAATTAATATTGGAGGGTGGTACAATGCTGGAGTATAGGATTGTTGAAAAGGCGCAGTTTACCGTCATGGGCAGAGTAAGAAGTTTTGATATTTATACTTCTGCTGATGAAATACCAAAATTTTGGGAAGAACATTTGCAGAGCGAAGATAGTAAAATTGTTTGTGGTATGTACGGAATCTGCATGGATAGTGATGGGAAAAAGTTCGAATATATGATTGCAGACAACTATTTACCATGGAATGAGATTCCCGACGGCTATGAAACCAGAGTAATTCCCGCCGGAACATGGGCAGTATTTTCGTGCAGAGGTGCATTGCCAAAATCATTGCAGGATGTTAACGCAAAAATCTGGAGTGAATGGCTCCCAAGCTGTAAGGAATATAAACTTGCAGGAAACTATAATGTAGAGATGTATACCCCACCTGAAGAGAACCCTGATGATTACTATTGTGAAATCTGGATACCGGTAGAGAAAATTTAAAAGTAAAATCTACATGCAATATTGCCGTCGGTTGAGAAGACAGTTCTTCTTGCCTGGCGGCATTTTTATTTCATATCATATATAAAATAGTATATGGCAAAATTCACCATTATATTATATAATAATACTTAGATAATTGACTATTGCTCCAAAAATCCACAGTTTAATACCTAATGCATTGTATTCATTTTCACTTCAATAAAGAAACATTAGAGAACCCTGACGAGTCGAATTGGTATTCTATTATCGCTGTCCGGTGTGTGGAAATTTTAAAAATATATTTAGGAAAAATGCAGCATTTTTGATGTCTCGGGAGAGGAGTATAAATACTGATATTGAACATAAAGACTCTTTTCAGTGTTTAGTATAGTACGCAAACTATATATTACATAAAATAATGCGCATCTCTCGAAATTAAATGATTCCCTTTTGCGGGGGATGTGTATTATATCATTCTGCAGCAAAATTGCCATATAGGGAGGAAAACCATCGTTCTGGCTGAGCTGTGAAGAATGTAACGATATCAGAATAGTAAGCGTATTATCCGGGTTATAAAAAATGGTTTTTACATAGATACTATCTTTATCTTAAAAATTTAATAAAGGAGTGATTTGTATGCAAAAGAAGACTTCGATTATTACAGGTGGAGGCAGTGGATTTGGGAGAGAAGTTGCATTACAGTTAGCCAGGAAAGGAACAAATATTGCTGAAGAGTCATCTTACATTCATGGCGCTGTTATTTCGATAGATGGCGGAGCATCTGCTATATAATATTTTCAGTATACTGTTCATTCGGGACACGTTGTGTTTATAATATCGATGTTAACGTTCAAATTGGAGGATGTTACATGAAAATTATTAGTATGACTCAGCTTAACAGATCACAATTAATGCAGGCAGCACAAATATTGACAGAAAGCATTCCAATTGGTTGGCCAACATTTCAGCACGCTTTAGATGAGATACACAAGCTTTTAACTCCGGAAAATACCCTGCTGGCTGCTATCGAAGATGATATTGTGGTTGGCTGGGGTGGTATACTACCGGGATATAATGGAAATGTCTTCGAAATACATCCTCTGGCTGTTCGCAGTGATAAGCGGAGGCAAGGTGTTGGCAGAGCAATTGTCAAAGCTTTAGAGGATGAAGCAAGAAAACAAGGCGGCTTAACAATATTTGTGGGTGCCGATGATGAAAGAGGTAGCGGTGAAACATCATTTGCAAATGTTGATCTATATAATGATTTGCCAGGAAAAATTGTCAGCTTTTCTCCCGGTACACATCAATCCGGTTTTTATTTAAAGCTCGGTTATAAGATTATCGGGGTTATGCCTGATGCAAACGGAATAGGTAAACCGGATATTTTTCTTGGTAAACGGTTATGGTGATTGCAAGATGGGTGAAGCGGGTTTTTCTCGCATGGAAAGGGAGGCACTTTTTATGGAAAGTAAGGCAGAGGTCCGGAATAACCGTTGATGATTATTCTGATTTTATTGCAAAAAACTTAAGAAGTGCTAAAATAGTTAGGTACTGAATATAGAACAAAAAGATACAGCATTATAGAAATACTTGTATTAAAATTGGAATAGCAGAAAACAAGGTGAAAACGATGAAACAGGGAATACCGGTTGAAGAAAAACAAGAATATATAATGAATATAGATGATATAGGTATTAATGGTGAAGGCATAGGTAGGATTAATGGCTTTACAATGTTTGTAGAAGGGGCTCTGCCGGGTGAGAAGGTAAGGATTAGAGCGGTAAAAGTGGGAAAGAACCATGGATTCGGTGAATTAATAGATATTATTTCTGCCTCCCCCCACAGGGTGCTTCCATCTTGTCCTTATTCTGAGAGGTGTGGCGGCTGTTCTTTACAACATATCTCGTATCATCGTCAGCTGGAGTTTAAAACCCGCAGGGTACGCGACGCTTTAGAACGTATAGGTAAAATTAAAAGTGCTGTGGTGCATAACACTATAGGGATGGACTATCCCTGGAGATACCGCAACAAAGCCCAGTTTCCTATACGAATGGAAAATGGTTCATTGTCCATTGGTTTTTTTGCACCCAGAAGCCATAATATTGTTGATATAGATAAATGCTTAATTCAACATGAAATCAGCGATAGGGTTGTTGAGATTATAAGAGAATTCATACAAAAATATAATGTTTCTGTATATGATGAACGTACCCATCGGGGGATCATACGCCATGTTGTAACCAAAATGGGTTTTAAAACCGGGCAGCTTATGGTGGTTATAGTGACAAACGGAAGATATTTGCCCCACTGCGATAGATTAGTAGATCTTTTGAGAAACAATATACCTTACATAACCAGCATTGTGCAGAATATCAATTCCAAAAAAACCAATGTAATATTGGGAAATGAAAATCTAACCCTGTGGGGCAGGGATCATATAGTCGATAATTTGTCAGGGTTAAACTTTAAGATATCACCGCTTTCCTTTTTTCAGGTAAACCCTGCCCAGACAGAGATATTGTACGGCAAAGTACTGGAATACGCTGCTTTATCAGGTACGGAAACGGTTGTAGATCTTTACAGCGGGATAGGAACTATTTCGCTCTTTCTGGCACCCAGTTCTTATAAAGTGTATGGTATAGAAGAGGTTCCTCAGGCAGTTGAAGATGCGTGGGACAATGCAAGAATAAACAACATTTCCAATGTAGAATTTATAACTGGAAAAGCTGAAGAGGTTATTCCCAAGATGGTGGATTCAGGTTTACATGCCGATGTGGTGGTGCTGGATCCACCGAGGAAGGGGTGCCAGACCGAGGTACTGGAAGCTTTAATACGTATGGCACCAAATAGGATAGTCTATGTCTCGTGTAATCCGGCTACTCTTGCAAGGGATCTTAATCATTTAGCTGAAAATGGGTATCATGTAATTGAGGTACAGCCGGTGGATTTATTTCCTCATACATTGCATGTTGAGTGCGTTACATTGATGTCGA
>Ga0209537_1003612_pt1 | contig 13999 bp, 10 predicted proteins | sample BioPla4DNA1_FD_187698 | JGI IMG/M metagenome (GOLD analysis project Ga0209537, IMG submission 187698) | Biogas fermentation microbial communities from Germany - Plant 4 DNA1 (SPAdes) (version 2) | ecosystem: Engineered > Bioreactor > Anaerobic > Digestate | place: Bielefeld, North...
TTACTCCACCAATATTTCTAATAGATCTTAGCCTTTCTTTCGTTTTCCAAAGGATAAAAGTACCTATAGGATATCCCTTTAGAATACTATCCATTAGTTTTGCAGACTGCTCTTTTGACCATACAAAATCTCGCTGAAATTGTGGTATTTTAATCAATCCCTGTTCAATATCATTTAATAGAACAGAGAACTTAAATGAATGTGGTTCCGGCTGATACATTGTTTTCTCCCCCTAAAAGCATTTTTTAATACTCAACTATATAGATTTAGGTAATTGTCTAAACATAGATTACCATCAATTTATATCAACTTTAAAATAAATTCTATTCAGATTTATGCTGCAACAACTCTTTTAAGTTGTATTCTACCATAGTTCTTTCTTCCACTATTACTGAAGTATTCACCGTCAAGAATACTTGAATTTTCTAATATTCTTAAACTTACAAAACCAATATGCATATTCATAGTATCAACTGTATCTGCGTTAGGATTATTTTGGTATTCATAACTTAACTTTACTCCACATAGGTCATCTACATAAATGGAGGCCGTTCTACTAAAAGAACTTGATGTATCATTTTCAAACTTTATTGATATCCTTGTCCAAGTCTGCTGGATATTAATTTTTGCATATCTTTCTTCTCTAAAATCATCATAAGATGATTTTAATACTACATCCCATTGTCCGTTTAAATCTGGGATTTTTAATCTTAATACAATCCTAACAAAATTAATTTTCCAAAAATATGTATCAAATAATTTATAAATTGTTCCATAAAAACCTACAACTGCTGGGGTATCAATCCACCATAATGATACAGAAAACATATTTGATAATGGCTGGAATAAATACTTGCTAAAAAGCCAAGTAAAAACTATACTAATTAATGCCAAGTAAAGTGGTATTGTTTCCCTTTCTTTTGAATCAACAGTATACGAATGCATTTAAACCCCCTCATCCCATAAATCAACTAATTTCTTATAGAAGTATGCAGCATCTCTAATGTTCCACTGCTCTGGTGTTTCTCCAAACAATTTATTTACACCATTTTGACAAATAAAATCATCAACATCAACTGTCCCTAACCATTCTAGAATATTAAAAACTGTATTCTGGTATGATCCAGTAAATTTATTATCGGGTACATTATACAATAGATTTTCAATAAAATATGATGGTGCTATCTTTTTTTCAATATCACCACTGTCAATTAAATAAGATTTCATATTTTTAAATATTCGAGTAACAGGTTTAAATAAACCATTGGTTTTTCTGTTTTTCTCAACTCCATTGTCATAATGTTGTTTAGGAAAGTTTACAACTTGTCTATTCTCACGCAATGTAAAAAAGTTAATACCTTCTATATATTCATTATCAGAGTATCCATTATAACTGATATATTTCCTATACTGGGTACACACCACTACATCCGCTGGTAACCTGTTTGATCCTTCTTCAATCTTTATTGATTTGTTACCCTCTTCTATATTCCATCTTCCATAATACTCAATTAAAGTCTCTAATACATCTTGCCTAAAGTCATACCATGAATAATTAGCACTCGAGAAATCCCGGCTATACAAACTTCTCTCATAGTCATTCAATAAAGATAAATCTTTATAGAATATATTATTTAATTTTACAACTACATCAACATCACTATCTCCTCTTATGTTAGTAGAATTCTTATACGACCCCTGTAAGAAAATTTCAACATTCTTATCTTTAATCTTTGAGTTATTTGAGGTTAAGGCATATCTTATGCTTTCATGTGTATTTTTAGAAGTTGTTATTGCCCCTTGCCTTGCCCAAGTTTCTAACTTTGCTTCACTAATGGCCATTTCACAACCCCCTTTAGTGTATTTATTCCTATCAGTCTATTTATTTAAAATACTGCCCTTTAATGGTCTATTAAATATCTAATGCTGCACCATTCTCCCGCAGCCAATTTTTTCTCTCTAAATAATCTGGTAACACCTTATCCACAACATTCCAAAAACTCTCATTGTGATTAGGGTATATAAAATGTGCAAGTTCATGTACCACAATATAATCAATAATCGTCATTGGAGCCATTATACACTTCCAATGAAAGTTTAAGATGTTATTTTCAGAACAAGACGCCCAACGATTCTTTAATTCCATTACTCTAATTCCTTGAGGCTGAACACCTAGCATATCTTTGTAGTGGTCCACTCTGTCCTTCAGTTTTTCAGTTCCTTTTCTTCTGTAAAAATCCTTGAAATGCTCGGTAGCAGAGGGAACATCTTTCTTTCTCAAACAAAAGTATCCTTGATAAAGTTTCAATGGTTCATCCTGCTCTTCCACTAACTTTAACCTATATGACCTGCCAAGGTATAGAAATCCCTCACCATTTACAAACTGTCTGTTAACTCGGGCTGAATTCAGATACTCCCATTCTGCCAGTTGAGAATAAATCCAGTACCGCTTTTCTTCTAATACCTTTTCAATCTCTTCTATATTTAAATGTTCAGGGGCTAATACCGATACTCTCCCATCCCGTTCAATGTAAATACTCATAGTTTTCCGCTTACTTTGCTTCAATTCGTAGTTTATATCCTTGTACTGTGCCATTATCTCACCAACTCATTGTGTTTTCTTTTTGCCAATTCCATAAAGTCGCAGGTGATTTGTTCTTTCACTTCTATGATTTCGTCAATATTAGAGAACAGTAGCATATCGTCTATTTCGGACTTAAGTGATTCCTGTTCATAACCTTTATGCCAGAAATCAACAATCTTTATAGTTTGACTTATAACTGCAACAATATCCTTTACTACACTTTTTAATTGTTCTTTAACATCCTGTGGTACTTTGTCTTTCTGCTTAAATGCTTTAACCACTAGTAAATCATAAAAGGGTGCTTCTTTCTGTGGATCAAGTCCTTCCGTATCTTTATCTTCTCCTCTTCCTTCTCTTACTTCCTCAAAAAGAATCATTAACTGACGGTATCTTTCTTCCACATCATCCTTATAAGTGTCAATAATCTTCTGTAATTTTTCACTAAACCGCTCATATAAAACAGGGTCGGTTTCAAAATTGACTTTACAATGTTTTCTTATAGCGTGTTCCATTTCACTGGCTTTGGCTCTTGTTGAGGTATTTTTCTCCAAAGCATCTTTAAAGTCTTTTGATAACAATTCAACTGGTGGAATTTTCGGGTCAATACCCAAAGATACCAAATGTTCATTAATTAACTTTTTAACTTTTTTACCAACACCTGATATATTAAAGGAATTATCTTTATATCGGTGTTGGGTTCTATTATGTATATGACCAAAGGCCTTCATTGGCGGAACATAATCAGCCGCTGCTGGATTAGGCAGTATGATATCCATACTTTGCAGGAACTTCTTATAGTGAACATCAAAACTTGCCCTTAAATGAACATCCTCTAATAAAGTAATACATTTTTCCAGCACTTCATATTGTTTTGCGGGGTCTGTAATTTGATATTCTACATATTCTTGGATATTCTCAATTCCCCTTGACTTAAATAAATCTAATAGGCGGAAATATCTATCTCTCAATATCGGTATTTCAGTAGTGATATCCTTCATTGAACCAATAGTATCCTCTTGCTCATCGCCACCATATATCTTCAACGCCTCATATAAATGATTACCTATACCGACATAGTCCACAATATAACCTCTATTTTTGCCTGCTGCCGTTCTATTAACTCTCGCAATGGCCTGCAGAAGGTTATGTTCTACCATTTTCTTATCTATGTACATTACCTGCTCAATGGGTGCATCAAATCCTGTCAGCAGCATATCGCATACAATCATAAAGGCTATACCTGTATTCTTTTTGTCAGGATCGTCATAATCAAATTTCTTTTTAAAGTTTTCAATCGCATTCATTTCCCTTGCTTGTTTTCTTACCCTTGTTATCTGGGGGTCTTCATTGGTACCGTCTGAAGATACTACAACAGCAGTCTTTATAAACTTCAGTTGTTTCAGTAATTCTAAATCAACGGGACTTTTTGCTTCTTCCTCGGCGATTCTTTCTTTCAATGCTTTTTCTATGGCTTTTTGATATCTAACTGCCGCCAGTTTAGAACTGGTCACTACTTGAGCCTTAAACCCGTTGGGTAAAATGTTTTCTACATAGTGTTTTACAATGTCTTTGGCAATGGCTTCTATCCTTTTTTCAGCCTCAAAAATATCTCCTAATGTACCGTACTTTTTCTTAATTAGGAGAATTTCCTGCTCAGTCCGTTCTTGGAATAAATCTTCAAATTTTTTATCAAACTCTGCTCTCTCATTAATGGCTGTATCAGCCGTTTTTCCTTCATATAAAATTTGAACAGTTGCCCCATCATTTACGGCATCCTGCAGTTTATATGTATCAATATATGAGCCAAATGTTTCATGAGTCTTTTTCTTATGCCTGTCCGTTATAAGGGGTGTTCCTGTGAAAGCAATTCGTGAAGCATTTGGAAAGGCTCTAAACATATTCATTCCTAAAGTGCTGGATTGTGTTCTGTGGGCTTCATCTACAAGTATGAGAATTTTTTCAGATGGGTTAATCTCTCCAAAGGTAGTATACTGTGGCAGTAAACTCTCTTCTGCAATTTTGAGAGCCTTTACCAATACATCAGGTTTAACTGTTGTATCTCTTTCAAGAAATTTATGTATCATAACCATTAATAGGTTAGAAGTTGTTGTCGCACCTTTGGCTTTCAATTCTGCTGTATTCTCCGCATAGTCCACTGTCTCCCCTGTTAAAGACATAGTTTCACCTAACTGCTCTTCAAGGTCGGTACGGTCATTTATGACTATTACTTTGTAATCCTTTAATTCATCAATAGATCGGATTTTCCTTACCAGAAATACCATAGTAAGAGATTTGCCAGAACCCTGTGTGTGCCATATAACCCCTGATCTCTGGAATGGAGTATCCACCATTCTCAGTCTTTCAACGGCTTTATATACAGCCCTATACTGTTGATAACGGCAGATAACCTTAATAGTTTCGTTCTTTGTCTGCATAAACACTGTAAAGTGCTTGATAATATCTAACAAGGTTTCAGGTGCTAACATACCCTGAATAAGTTTTTCTTGTGAGCGTACTACCCCCAAAGGCGGTTCAAATTCCTTATACTTTGGAGGATAAATATCCTTCCATTCCAAATAGTGTTCATAGGAAGCACTGATTGTTCCAAATCTCGCTTCATCACCACAGGTTGAAATCATCAATTGATTGAAATGGAAAAGTTTTTCTTCCCCTTCTTTTTCAACAATCCCTTCAGTATCAAATCTTCGGTTGCTGTATCTTAATAACTGCCTGATTCCTTCTTCCATAGGATTAGAAGTATAGTCATTCGTATATTTACATTCGACTACTCCTACGGGAATCCCGTTAACAAATAGAACTATATCGGGAATAATAAAGTTTTTAGCAGTTCCAGTTGTATCTATACGGAATTGGTTAATAGCCAGAAAATGATTATTCTCTGGCTTTTTAAAGTCTATGAATTTTACAGAAGGGTATTCTTCTCCTGTGACTTCATTATAATCTACTGTTGTCTTCACTTTTCCTGTAAGCAATTCAAAAACATCTTTATTGGCTTCAAGTAATTCTTTATGCGGATGTTCCGAAAGAACTGTATATAATTCTTCTAATTGTGAATCATTAAGCCATTCAACACCGGTTTCTGTAGTATTTATCTTTTTAATCCAAGTCTTAAATGTATCTTTAAGCACTATTTCTTTAAAGTTTTCCCGTAAACTAATGGAAGGGTCCGAAGGAATAACACCACTGGGGTGTTCAATAATTTCCCACCCCAAATTATGAAGTTGTGTTAAAAATGGCTTTTCAACAAAAGTGTATTCACTCATCTCTATCCCCCTCAACTTTCACCCTTACTTTCCCGGTAAGTAAGTCTTGCATAAGGCCTAGTTTTATTTCATTAAACTTCATAATCATCTGTTCATTTTTCTCAATCGCACTATCAATATTTAGAAGTACATCTCTAATTTGTCTTTGTTCTTCAATTTTATTAGGAACTAAAATAGCAAATTTATCGGTATCTTTTTTACTTACCTCAAGAAATGTACTACCACTACCTAGAGCCTCATATTTTTGTTTAAAGAACCTCATCTGATAATATAAAAACCAACTGTCAATCTCCTCATATGGTACTAGGGTTTTAAATCCTTGATTTGTACACATCTCAACTTCATTTATCTTAATCTCTCCTATGGTTGCCCTTGAAGTCATTAATAAACTCCCCGGTGGCACTATCTTTGCAGATGAATTCCTTAATCCTTTCTTTGTAATATACTCCTTTGTTTTATTGATAACCCTTCCATTATTGCCTGTAATATCTGTAGGTGTTGCCCAAGGAATAGTTCCACCTTCCCAATATTCAGGACATGCTCTATCTGGTGTTCCACCACTGACTATGTTACAAACTTGTCCTAGAGTCTTCACATTCCATTCTTTAGGGACATAACCTAAATCAGTACATTTATATATTTGTGGTTCTTCTTTAAAACTTGGTCTTAATCTACCATCAGGCAATACCCCTCTGGTAAATAAATCCTGCATTAAACCTTGCTTTACTTTTTTGTATTTATTAATTAGTTTTTTTGTTGTTTCAATTACATTATCAATGCTTGCCAAAACTTCTGCAATCTTCTTCTGCTCTGATAAATTAGTCGGAACAGGTAAAACTATTCTAGAAAATTGTGTCTTATTAACGATTGGTACAACTTGTAACCCAGCAATGATATTTAACTGCCCTTTATACTGCTGCATTGCATAATAAAAATATTCGTTATCAATAATGTCACTATCACATATAACTGCATTAATTTGCTGATTTGTAGCACATTCTTTTTGTAGTATTCCTACTTTTCCCAATTCTCCTATGCAAGTAACTGCTACAGTTCCAACAGGAAGTTTACGGGATACCTTAATACCTTCATCTGACAGTTTCTTTATTGAATCAACAATATATTTCTTAAAACCAATATCTGAAGGTGAAATAAACAGCCATTCACCATTATAAAACTTTTCATTATTAGTTGATGGTGTAGAACCAGTAACTATATTCCCAATATCTCCTATATTCATTAATCTCCACCCATTAGGTATTGACTTTAAATCACGGCTATTCAATTGTTTGGCTTGTTCTTCTATCTTCATACTATATACCCCAATTCTTTAAGAAACTCATTCAACTTATTTGTTTCTTCATCTCTTTCTTTTAGAATCCTAGTTGCTGTAATCTTATATTTATCCCAAAGATTTTCTACAACATCAATTACAATCAATAAATGCTCCTTCATATATTGGTTCAATTCTTCTACAAGTAGTGAATAAAAACGCTTTATTATTAACTCTCTTGCTTCAACTTCCATTATCTGTTCTCTTGCTCTTTCCACAAGTTCGTCTTTTGATTTTTCAATGGCTTTAATCTCCGATTTCAATGTCTTCATTTCATTTTCCAAAGCCGTATGCTTTTCCATTCTTTTATCTATTTCAGCAATTTCTTCAGCAAGAAGTTCTATCTCCCTTTCTATAGTACTGGTTCTTGCTTCTATATCGGCTCTATCATATCCCAAGTCTTTTATCTCTTCCTCTTTTAACTTCTTTATTTTTTTCAATGTATCTTTTAACGGCTTTAATTCATTCTTTCTTAGTGCAGTAATCTGACCTCTTAACTCCTTCTTTCTATTCTTTAGTTCAGTCACTGCTTCTTTTGATAATATATCGGTATCCTCTTCTTCTAATTGATCAGAATCTTCATTACCTTCCTCTTCGTCCAATTTTTCAACGGCAGCAAACATTGCCTCTAATTCTTGAAGCCTTTTTTTATTATCTTGTAATTTTTCAAGAACCTCTGGAAACTGTGCTTCCAAGATTTCTTCGTCAGGAATTAATTCCGCATTCCAGCCAGATGCAGAGATTGATTTTAGGTCGGCTGCTACGGTATGCCAAAAACTCACAAACACGCCCTCAATTTTGTGCATATTTAGCATTCCGACTTCAGATAACTCCTTAACAAAGGTTTCAATAAACTCCTGCCTTATTGCAAAAACATCCTTTGTGACAGGCAAGTTAATAAGCCTTTCCTTGCTCTTCTCCCACCATTTTTCCAGTCTATCTCTCATTTCTCTTTCTTTATGGATAACACCATCATTTTTTTCAATGAGTTCTTTAATCTGTTCTTTTTCCTGTATATCGTATTTAAACAAGTAATAGTCTTTGTCTTTCTCATCAAAGATTAGTGATATATCTAATCCGTGAGCATTGAATAAGTCATTTTTACTATCAACTTCACTTTTTGGTATTCCACCAAACAAGTGAGCCTTAACATCGTGTGGTTCAGGTTCAGGAGAATTATCTACATATCTACGAATATTTAAATTGTATTCTTCTGCCTCTAATTCTGATATAGGAACAAGGCGTGAATACTTAGGGACCTGCAACTTATTTCGATACACATGGGTTATCTTTTGTATATCCTCTGGACGCAAAGAATTTTGATTTTTCCCTTCCTTATATTCCCTATCTGCATTTATAAACAATACTTCTTTTCTATCCTTTGCACCATCTTTGTTGATTACAAGGACACAAGCCGGGATACCTGTACCATAAAAGAGGTTTGGTGGTAGACCGATAACTGCTTCTAATAATCCTTCTTTTATAATCCCTTCGCGGATCTTCTTTTCCTCACCGCCGCGGAACAATACACCGTGGGGCATAATGGTTGCCATCTTTCCATCTTCTCTTAAACTTGCAATCATATGTTGAACAAACATTAAATCTGCTTTCTTTCCGTTTTCTGGACAAAATCCAAATCTAAACCGCTCCCTAAATTTCATATCCTTTTTACTGTAGTTTTGAGAAAAAGGTGGATTGGCAATGACTCTGCTAAATTTTTTCAATTCTCCACCTGCATCAAGATGCATTGGATTCTTAATTGTATCACCGTTACGGATATCTGCTGTGACAACACCGTGGAGTATCATATTCATTTTGCAAATCGCCCAAGTTCCACCATTGTCCTCTTGACCATACAAGCCCAAATCCCGTGAATCTCCACCCATTTCTTCAACATACTGCTTTGATTGTATTAACATACCTCCACTTCCGACACATGGATCGTAAACCATCATATGCTGTTGTGGTTCAATTATATTAACCAATAAGCGAACTACTTCCGAAGGTGTATAGAATTCTCCTCCCTTTTTACCTGCACTGTCAGCAAAATATTTTATCAGGTATTCATAGGCTGCTCCCAAAAGGTCTGGAAACTCAAAATCTTCATTTCTCATAGGGATTGTATCAAAGTGCTGTATAAAATCCACCAATACAGTATCATCTAGTGTTCTTTTACCAATCTTTCTGTTAAAGTTTATCCCTTTTAATACATCCTCAAGGGTATTAGGATTCTCGTCTTCAATGGCAGCGAGGGCTTTATTGAGACCATCTCCAACATTAGACTTTAAATGGCGAATATTCTCCCATCTTGCTTCCTCTGGTACATAAAACTTGTATTTATTCTTAATCTTTAGTTGCTTCTCAATTAACTCTTCCGATAAACCCTTTTTCTCATACTCTTCTCGTAGTTTTTCCCTCTCTGCTTCAAACTGGTCTGAAAGCCTTTTAAGGAAAATCATACCAAAGATAAATTCTTTATATTCACTGGCATCCATTTTTCCTCGTAATATATCACAGGCTTCTAACAGAAGTCTTTCTAATCTTGCTAAAGTCAATTTTTGTGCCATATTCTTTAACTCCTCCATATTTCTGTATTATTTTAAACCTATAGATTGATTATCCCTAATTCCTGATATATACTTTGGATAGTCAGTTTCTTTCGCTCCTCTGCCTCTCTGATTGCTTCTTTATAAGCATTTTCATTCTCCAATATTCTATTTGCAAGTTCTGTTTGTTCTGTAATATCTACTTTTGGAACCATTAATTTTTCTAAGTTACTTGGATTAATTACCGTTACAGAAGTTCCGGTTTGCAAACCTTCCAAAAGTGTTTTTCCTAAAGGACTATCTAAATAAAACTTAAGCACATAGGGGTTATATCTGTTCTTTTTCAGTCTTATCACCACAAGATTACCCGAAGCAATAGTTGGAGGTAATCCTGCTTCTACCACTGCAGATTTAATAACTGTGCCCCTAGCCGATAAAACAACATCTCCTTCTTTGATTTCATAGTTTTTTACCCACCGCTGTTGGGGCTCTACTAATGAATTACTATCTAAAATAATCCGATCCTCATTAATATCACTCAGGCTTAATATATAATGACTTTTGTTTTTTCCCTTTTTGACACTTTCAAAAGTTTTTTTCGGTATCTGCACTCCTCTAAAAATCTTTTGTGCTACATCCCTCAATTCAATCATATCAGTTAATTTATCTTTTAAGGCCTCTATTTTCAGATACTCAATTAAATTAAGATTATATTCGTGCTTTCTCACAGTTTCATTGGTGATGAACTGACTGATACCATCAATACATAATCCTCCGTAATATATATCGGCAATATATTCCAATTGCTCATCACTTAATTTCTTTTGACCCCGTTCCTTCTCCACTTCCATATGGCTTGCGTCAATTAGCAATATCTTTTCTTTTCTGTCCTGTGATTTGTCCTTATTAAAAATAATCATATTGACAGGAATGTTGGTAGTTGCATATATACTATCCGGAAGTTCAATAATACATTCAATCAAATCATCTTCTACTATACCCTGTCTGATTTTGTATTCATTTGCTCTAAACAATGGTCCTTTTGGAATCGTAACAATTGCTTTGCCATTATTTTTTAGTGAGGCTAATATATGCTGTATCAGTGCCCATTCAGCAAAACTTTTGCTAGGAATGCCATATTTAAACCTGCTGTACAGTTCGTGAACCGCTTCTTCATATCCCCAAGACCGTAACCCAAAGGGAATATCCGACAATATGTAATCCATTTTCAGCAGTGTATTTGCTTGTATGAACTTTGGCTCTCTTATAGAGTCACCTAGTCTTATATCAAAATTCTCTATACCATTAAGTAAAAAATTCAGTTTCGCCAATAAGTAAGTTCTACTATTTATCTCCTGCCCATAAAACTGAATGTTATTTTGATTAAATCCTGATTTAACAACTCTCTGATGTACTTCTATTAAATTCCCTCCAATACCTAAAAAGGGGTCTGCTATTTTAGCATTATCTTGTATAGTAACAAGATGAGCCATAAGTTTTCTTATACTATCGGGCGTAATTTGTTCTCCCTCTTTTTTAAATATCATTTCCAGAACTTTTTGGACGAAAGTACCAGCAGTATCAATAGCCATATCTACTATCGAAACTAGCCTAATATATTTTCTAAAATGACTCCAACAAACCTTTGCTGGGATTCGGTCTATTTTATAAAAGCAAAGTTCAGAAAAGATACCCTTAAATTCGGGGTTCATCTGTTCTATTTCTTGCCCCACTCTTATTAATTCCTGTAGAAAATCAATAGATATTCCGTCTATGTTTTTGAATCTATTAATATCTGGTACAATCCAACCATATTTTGCTTTAGTAGCATCTAACCAAACGATAGTAAACAAGCCCAAATCAAACAACAATCCATCTTCATAGTCAATAATCCCTTTGAAATCATCACTTAATTGCTGAGTAAGTCTATACAGATTTTTATCCATATCATACATTAAGACTTCAACCACTCCTTTCGTTAGGTATTTCTAATACCTATTTCAAAAACCCTAAAAAATATATGCATATTTTTACCATCTAATCGTATCACAATATTTAGGTTTTGTAAATACCTAATTTATATTTTTATAACTTTATTCCACAAAAATAAAAGGTAATGCACTATGTATAATAGCACCTTACCTTTTATCCTTTACATTTGCTCAAAAATATCAAACACTGTCTCTGGTATAACCTCTTCCCTTTCTTGCTTATTCTCAATAGATTTTATATTCATTTCTACAAGAACTTCCCGTAATGCCTGCTTTATAACATTTTTATCAATAGTATTTTGATTTCCCATTTCATAAGCAAGCACTGCTTCTGTTACATAGGCTGTCTTATGTTTTATAACAGACAAAATATCACATACCTGTCTATCCTTTTCTCTCCTTAGATCAAAACTTAAGTTAATTCGTTTAATATAATCCATACTGCCGTCACCTTTTTAATAGTTTCTGCCTTGCAAGCATTTCAAAGCCTTTAGCGTTGGCAAAAGGATCTTCAATGATTTCGGTATAACCAATCTTACTTTCTTCAATAAAGCGTTTTAAAAGGATTGAGCCGCCGCCAACAAATACGGTGGGATTAAGTTTTAATTCAAGCCCGTGTTCTCCAATCTGGGAAAGAATTCTCCCTGTAAAGCGTTCCGTTGTTTCCCTAACAATCTTACTAATCCCTTCATCTTCAAATACTGGCTGTTTACCTAAAATAATTTGTTGGATTTGGGATTCGATAAGGTAGTATCCTCTAGCAAGAACCTCTTGAGCAATACTATTAAATAGGTGGATTGCCCCAAGTGGTAAAGAAAAACAAGAAGATATGTTAATTATGCCATTCTCCATTTTAAAACAATCAGTAGTCCCCCCGCCTATATCGCATACATTAACAAGCGGTACATCTCTATACTCTGAAAACCTTGTGAGTAGGGCTGAATATGATTGAGGAAAAACAAAGCAGTCTTTGATGTTAATTAGGTACTCCTTCCCTTCATATTTGTACTGAATGTTATTTCTAATGAAATATGACCTGAAACGCTCTTTCATACGGCCATAATTAACTATGGGTAATCCAACTGATAAAATAATATCTTTGCCTTTCACTGAATTATACTCTGTTGTACTGCCAAGAGATTCTGCTACTGCAGCAAGAGTTATAATAAAAAAGTCCTCGTCTATTGTTTTATCCATTTTCACAGGAAATCTCTCTGCTCCAACCGAATAGTATTTGGATTGATACTTCAGCAGCCCCTTCTGAATGATAGGCTCATCATTAAGAACAGTAAAACCTGATTTGCATTCAAAACTTGTATTTGTCTTAATACTTGCGTTTCCGTGGTCAATACCAATTATAATGCTGTTAGTTTCTTTCATTGTAAAATCCCCTTTCATTAGTTATTAAGTTCCTGTAGGAACCGGCAATAATTTTGTTAGTACTTTTTAGAACCTGCTGACTGAAGTTATCACCTCTTTCGTCATTTAGTTAAAACAAAAAGAGGAATCATAATAAATGGATTGATGTCCATTCTATGTTCCTCTTATCTTTCTGGAGTGTAACTATTTGTATTCATCTATTCAATAAAACTTCCTCTAATCCTGTTTTTATCAGGCAATAAATTACTCCAGTTCTATCTTGTTTTTTTATGCTTTTGGACAATCAAACTAAAGTTCCTCTGATACCAAAATTTGATAAACTATTCTCTGAATTAGATCTACCTTAAATAATAGATTTGCCACAAGAACCTTACTATCATCTTTCTCAAGTTCTTCTCTAACTTCATTCAATATTTTTTCTTCTTCTTTTTTGTTCATCTCTACTAGAAATCTCTCACGCAATTCTTCTTTCAACCATCTTATATAATCCTCATCAAATCCTTCTTCCTTTAATTGCTTCAGTTCTTTTTTAAATTGATTTGTTAAATCATCAATCATCTTATCAAAATCTTTGGACATATCTACCTCCTTCTAACAACACCAAATTCATCTATACAAACAGAATATTACTCGTCTCGTCTATATAAAAAGAAGTAGCCGGCAGAAGCCGGCTTCACAAAAGACAAAAGGGGATTTGCAATAGCAAATAACAACACTACTTTTCAAACTACCTCACAGAAAAGAATTATGCGAACAATGATTTGCACCACTCAAATCATTACTTAAAAATTGCTTTGATAAACCCACCTCCTTCCATATTTGTCTTGAGAGTCAGGCTTTCTTTTATAGAAAAAGGATTACAGATATTCTATTAAAAAACT